>MDTG01152256.1_pt1 | contig 24995 bp, 25 predicted proteins | sample 811421 | NCBI WGS metagenome assembly MDTG01 (sample SAMN05326645, study PRJNA326480) | marine metagenome | isolation source: seawater | place: Pacific Ocean: South East | collected 2011 | reverse complement strand
GGTAAATAAATTTCAACATTATAAGAATTAATAAAAGTACTAAATATACGAATTTTTAAGATTGTTTGTGATAGATAAAGAAAATTTAGAAAAAACTGCTGCCTGGCCTTTTGTAGAAGCAAAAAAAATTCTACGAGAGAGAAAATCTTATATAGAAAAAAAAGGTAAAATTATTTTACAAACAGGCTATGGTCCGAGTGGACTTCCACATATAGGAACATTTGGAGAGGTAGCAAGAACCTCAATGGTCGTTAATGCTCTTGATAAGATTACAGATATTCCAAAAGAAATTATTACATTTTCAGATGATATGGATGGTTTGAGAAAAGTACCAGATAATGTTCCTAATATTAAAATTTTGGAAGATAATCTACACAAGCCATTAACCAGTGTCCCAGATCCTTTTAAAAAATACAAAAGCTTTGGAGAACATAATAACGAATTGTTAAAAAAGTTTTTAGATGAGTTTAAATTTAAATATACTTTTAAAAGTTCAACTGAACTTTATAAAAATGGAAAATTTAATGAAACTTTAAAATTAATTTTAAAAAACTATGAAGGAATAATGTCGATAATTTTACCAACACTTGGTAAAGAGAGACAAAAAACTTATTCACCTTTTTTACCAATTTGTCCTGATACAAACAAAGTGTTAGAAATACCTGTATTAGAAATTGACGAAAAAAATTCAAATATAATTTTTAATAATAATGGAAAAAAATTAGAGAGAAGTATTTTAGATGGGAATTGTAAACTGCAATGGAAAGTTGACTGGGCAATGAGATGGTATGCTTTAGATGTTGATTTTGAAATGTATGGTAAAGATTTAATTGAAAGTGCAATTTTATCTTCTAAAATAATAAAATTAATTGGAAAAAAAAATCCAAGTGGTTTTGCATACGAACTTTTTCTTGATGAAAAAGGTGAAAAAATATCTAAATCCAAAGGTAACGGTATTACTATAGACCAATGGCTAAAATATGCTTCACCAGAAAGTTTATCTTTATTTATGTATCAAAATCCTAAAAGAGCAAAAAAACTTTATAAAGAGATAGTTCCAAAAGCAGTGGATGAATATCTAGAATTTATCGAAAAGGGAAAAAAGCAAAATGAGTTACAAAAGTTAATGAACCCTGTTTGGCATGTGCATAATGGAAATATTCCAAACGAAAATAATATCATGAGCTTTTCTATGCTTTTAAATTTAGTTGAAACAAGTAATGCAGAATCAAAAGATTTATTATGGAAATTTGTTAAAAAATACAAAACAGATCTTAGAGAAAAAGAATATCCAATATTTGACAAACTAGTAGAATACGCAATAAAATATTATAAAGACGTGATTGCGCTAAACAAAAAATATAAAATTCCTAATGAGGAAGAGAAACAAGCATTAATATATTTAATAAAAGCTTTAGACGAGTGTAATGATAATATGACACCTGAGGACATTCAAACAAAAATTTTTTCTGTTGGAAAAGAAAACGGATATAAAGATAACCTTAGAGATTGGTTTAAATTAATTTATGAAGTTGTTTTTGGTGATGAGAATGGCCCAAGAATTGGATTTTTTATAAGTTTTTTTGGTGTAACCGAGACTCAAAATTTAATTAAAGAAAAGATTAAATAATGTTTGGAAAAATAAGGCCATTAATATTTAAATTTGATCCAGAAACTGCACATAATTTAGCAATACAGGCATTAAAATTTAACTTAATACCTACTAAGCAAAAATTTAATTTTAAGTATGTAGAAACTGAATTGTTTGGAAAAAAAATACCTAATCCAATAGGACTTGCAGCTGGTTTTGATAAGGATGCTGAAGTATATAATTCAATTTTTAAGCTTGGATTTGGTTTCGTTGAGGTAGGAACAATCACACCCTTAAAGCAATTTGGTAATCCTAAGCCAAGAGTTTTTCGACTTGAAGAGGATGAGGCTCTTATAAATAGATTGGGCTTCAATAATTCAGGTGCAGATTTAATTCAATCTAGAATAAGACTAAACCCTCCAAAAGGTCTTTTTGGAATAAATATTGGTCCAAACAAAGATACAAAAGATAGAATTAAAGATTACATAATTGGTCTTAGAAAATTTTATGACCTAGCTGATTATTTAACTATAAATATATCCTCACCAAATACTGAAAATTTAAGAAGTTTTCACAATGAAAATGAATTGAATGATCTATTATATGCTATTAAGAAAGAAAAAGTTTCTTTAAAAACATCTGTGCCAACAGTTTTAAAAATTTCACCAGATATAAATGATAAGGAAATTGAAAAGATATCTAATTTAATTTTAAATTATGATATTCCAGCAATAATAATCTCAAATACCAGTGATAGAACTAGAGGTGTTTTAAAAAATATAAATAAATTAGAAAAAGGGGGATTATCAGGAAAACCAATAGCAGAAAAATCAAATTTAATTATTAATAAATTTTTCAAAAACTTAAACAATAAAATTAAAATTATTGGTGTAGGAGGGGTGGACTCAGCAGAAAGTGCGTATGATAAAATAATTTGTGGTGCATCATTAATACAATTGTATACTGGAATGGTCTACAAAGGACCAGGTATAGCTAAGAAAATAAGTGAAGATCTTAATAGTTTATTAAAAAAACAAGGCGTAACAAATATCTCTGAGATAGTGGGTACCAAAAAATAATCTTGACTGATAACTTGGTTAAGCCTATACACTCTAAATTCTAATGTCTAAAAAATGTGAACTTACTGGAAAAATACCTCTAAAAGGCCATAAGGTTAGCCACGCTAACAATAAGACCAAAAGAAGGTTTCTTCCAAATCTAAAAAAAGTAAGATTTAAAAGCGACCTTTTAAGAAAAAGTATTAAATTAACTGTATCAAACGCGGGTGTAAGATCTGTAGATAAAAAAGGAAGTTTTGATCAATTTGTAAAATCAGCTAAGATAAGAGACCTATCACCAAGATTAAAAAAAATAAAAAAAAGTCTTTTAAGTAAATCAGCGTAAAAATGAATAAAGTATTTTTAATCCTATCTTTTTTGATGGGCTTTATAGTTCTATCATCAAACTATCTTGTTCAATTCCCGGTAGAGCATTACGGATTACAAGACATTTTGACATACGGAGCTTTCACTTATCCAATTGCATTTTTAATTACAGATTTAGCAAACAGATCATATGGAAAAAATTTAGCTCGAAAAATTGTATATTTGGGATTTTTAGTTGGAATATCTTTCACACTTTTCTTTTCAACAAATTTTTCAGAATTGATTTCGATTAGGATCGCCATAGGTTCGGGAACTGCTTTTATTATAGCCCAGCTGCTTGACGTACAAATATTTGATAAGTTAAGGTCAAAAAGTTGGTATATTGCACCTCTTAGTTCCTCAATAATAGGATCTGCAGTTGATACCTTTTTATTCTTCTCAATAGCTTTTTATGGAACAGGAATACCTTGGTTTACATTATCACTTGGAGATCTAGCAATTAAACTTTTAGTAACATTAGTAATGTTAATACCTTTTAGATTGCTTCTGGGTACTTTTAAACCAGTTTAAATATTTACAGTAAAAACTTATAAGAAAGTATTTTATATGCTAGTTTTGCTACAAGGAAATTATAGGAATTAAAACCTTTTATAGGTGAAAGTTCATTTATATCACCACCTACTATATTAGAATTTTTTGTAGCAATTTTTAAAATATTTAAAGTTTCATCCCAAAAAAGTCCGCCAGGTTCAGGAGTTCCTGTTGCTGGCATAATACTTGAGTCAAATCCATCCACATCAAAAGTTAAATAAACATCCTTATTTTTAATATGTTTTTTGAAATTATTTAAATTCCAGTTTGCCTTTTCTTTTGCCCAAAAAATATTTATTCTTTTTTTATTTTTGTTTAAAAAAGTTACCTCAGATTGTGATATATTCCTAATACCAAAAGATATTACTGATACATTTTTATAGTCTAAGCATCTTCTAATAGCAGATGCATGTGAGAATTTTTCACCATTATAACTTTCTCTTAAATCAGCATGGGCATCAAAATGGAGTATGCATAATTTTTTATACTTTTTTGTAAATGGAGCTATACACCCTGGGGTAATTGAATGCTCACCCCCAAGTGTTAAAGGAAAAATTTTTTTTTCTAAAAGTTTTTCATTAATGTATGAAATTTGATTAAGTGCCTTTTTAATATTGCTATCAATCTTAAAAGGTTTGAGAGTTTTAATCCCGATTTTTTTGTATGGCTCACAATTTAGCTCTTCATCGTAAAGTTCAACTTGATGTGAGGCTTTTATAATTTCTTTTGGCCCTTTTTTCGTTCCGCCACCGTAGCTAACAGTTTTTTCTAAACCAAAAGGAACTACGACTACCTTTGGCGAAAAATGAAAATTATTGTCAATTCCAAGAAAACCATTTTTGTTTGATTGATAATTCAAAATTTATCCAAATATTTTTGTAAAATTTTTTCTACTTCTATTTTTCCAGTTACCTTTATGAAAAGCATAACTTACTATCAAGGGTAGAACCGATGTTGCCTCAGCAAAAACCATTTGTTCTTTAGTTATGTCTACTTTACCCCACGAGCTAGCCTCTTTTAAGGTTGAACTACTGCATGCCCCATCTCGAGAGTCGGCTACTGTAATTTGAACAGCATATTTGTGCATATCAACCTCTTTACCTAGAAGTTCAGCACAAATTACAGTATCTTGAATAAAATTTTTTGGAACACCTCCACCAATCATAAAAAGTCCAGACCCTTTTGACCTAATTTTAATTTCGGTGAGCTCTCTAAACTCTCTGATTGAATCTATAGTTAAATGTTTTTCAGGGTTTTTTTCTTGATGCATTACTAGACCAAATCCTGCACTAGAATCAGTAAATGCTGGACAAAAAATCGGAACATTGTTCTGATAAGCAGTTTCTATTAATGACTCTTTTTTTTTTGAGTTTTCCTTAAGATATTTTCCCATTTCAAAAATAAATTCCCTTGAAGTATAGCTTTTTGGTTCTAAATTATCAGCTATTTCACATATTTTTTTATCACAAATTTGCAACTCATCTTCATCGATATAAGTATCATAAATTCTATCAATATAATTTTTCCTTAGTTCAGTGTCATTTTGAAATTGTGATCCTTGATAGTGCTTAAACCCCAGTGCTTCAAAAAAATCCATATCTATTATAGATGCACCTGTAGCCACTATAGCATCTACCATATTATATTTAACAAGATCTTTGTAAATATTCATACATCCAGCAGCAGAAGTAGATCCAGCTAGAGTTAAAAAAATTGTACAATCTTTATCTTTAATCATATCATTGAAAATATTTGCAGCATTAGCAGTTTCTCTTGATACAAAAGACATTTTTTCCATTGATTGTATAATTTTCGTTGAATCGAAAGAGGTTATATCAATATGTTCAACAGGCTTATTTAGAAAATCTTTTTTGCTGTTATGGCCTAAATTTTTCTTATCTGACATTTAGGCAACAAGAAACTCACTACTAGTATCTCCCTCGTACATTGACATGATTGGCTTATCTTCAAGTTCATAGATTTCATCTGAGAAGAAACCATTAAATTGTGTTCTAAAAGTTAATCCATAACCACCTAATTGTCCCAGTTCAATATAATCACCCTCTTTTACATTCTTTGGTAAAACAAAAGGACCTTTCATATAATCCATGCTGTCACAAGTTGGCCCATAGAAATCAAAAGAAGTAAATTTTTTAGAAATAGGTTTACCATTAGAAATTAATCTTGATGGAAATACTAAATTTGGTGAACCTCCATCAAATAAAGATCCATAAGTACCATCATTTATGTAAAGTTTTTGTTTTTTTCTTAGTATTACTTTGACTATGGTTGAACCACTTTCAGCAACCAGCGCTCTTCCAGGCTCACAAATAATCTCTGGTTTTTTTTGTAATTGAAGTTTAGAAAGACTTGTCTCAATTTCCTCAAAATATTTTTTTAGTGGCTGAGGTATTAAATCAGGATAAATAGACGGGAAACCACCACCAACATTAATAAAGTCTGGTTCAATTTTCGTTTTTTTAATAATATTATTGATTTCACTAATCCCTTTAGAATATGAAATAGGATGCATACACTGAGATCCCACATGAAAGCTAAGACCAATTTTTTTTGAATATTGCTTTGCAAGTCTCAATAATCCAGCAGCTTCGTTATTAGCTGCGCCAAATTTTTTTGATAAATCAATTTCAGCATGTTCATTAGATACTGATATTCTAACAAACAATTCTAAATCTTTAGCTTTATTTGTTGCCTCTATTATCTTGATTAGCTCGTCTTTTGTATCTAAAGAAAATGATTTTACACCGTATTTAAAATAAGCTTCTCTTATACTTTCTCTACTTTTTACAGTATTCATATAGTGGCATTTAGCATTTGGAGCTATTTCTTTAATTGTTTGAATTTCCTTAATTGAGGCAATATCAAAATTATCTATACCTGAATCAAATAAAGTTTTTAATACAAATTTATTTGGATTAGTTTTTACCGCATAAAGTATTTTACCCTTGAAATTTTTTTGAAAAAAAATTGAAGCCTTATTTAAAGAATCTTTCCTAATACAGTAAACTGGATTAGAAGGTTTTAGTTGATTTACAAGTTTATCAACACTTTTAAATTTTTCCATTTCATAGCCCCTCAAAAAAAATTTAACAAAAAAAATTTGCATATCAAATATGCAAATTTGTTAACATAGGAGTCTGATTATGAGATATACCGGGCAATGTAAAGCAATTATTTTAGCTATTTATACAGTTGTTTATAACCCATTGAAATTATCTATAATCTAACTATATAGATCAAACATATGTCGAATATACAAAAAATTACTGATTTTAGTGATAATTCACTACTTATAGTAGATGATGACAATCCTTTTAGAGAGAGATTGGCAAGAGCCATGGAAAAGAAAGGATTTTCTGTATCACAAGCTGAAGGTGTAAAGGTTGGCATTGAGACGGTAAAATCAAAAAAGCCTGCTTTTGCAGTTGTCGACTTAAGGCTAGGTGACGGTAATGGACTTGAGGTTGTAAAACAAATTCAAACTTCTAACCCGAATAGTAGAATTATAATGCTAACAGGTTATGGAAACATACCTACAGCAGTAGCTGCTATAAAAGAAGGAGCTATCGATTATTTGGCAAAACCTGCTGATGCTGATGATGTAGAAAAGGCACTACTAGCTGACCCGAAAACTAAAGCTCAACCACCAGAAAACCCTATGTCAGCAGATAGAGTTAAATGGGAGCATATTCACAGAGTGTTTGAACTTTGTAACAGAAATGTGTCTGAAACCGCAAGAAGACTTAAAATGCATAGAAGAACTTTGCAAAGGATTCTTTCTAAAAGATCTCCTAAATAAAACTTCTTAATTTTAATATTTTTTTACAAATAACAGTTAATAACATTATCTTAAATAACTCAGCATACAAAAAAGGTAAAGCTCCTAATTCAAATATAGGTTTATCCCATCCTATTAATATTCCCAACCAAAGCATTCCTAATAAATAAATAAAAGATATTGTAAAAACTATTTTTAAAAAAATAACTATTAAATTTTTATTAAAATTTAAAAAACCAGAAAAAAATGCAGCAAATAAAAAACCAATCAAATATCCCATTGTTGGACCAGTAAAATATACAAGTCCAATTCCTTTTTCAGGAGAGTTAGAAAATACTGGTAAACCAAATATCCCCTCTACTAAATATAAAACTACAGTTGATAAAGCAATTTTGTAACCAAAAGCTAAACCTAGAAATACAACAACAAAAGTTTGCATTGTCATAGGTACGGGATAGAAGGGAATTTTAATTTTTGCTGAAATCGTTAAAATTAATGTTCCTAAAATTGTTATACAAACACATTTAAATAATTTCTGATTATATAATATTTTTACTTGATCCATAATTTATATTACTAATTTGAAAAAAATAATCTAGCTTTTTGTTAATCCCAAATAAACATCCTCAATATCTGCATCATCAGTTGTAATATCTAGGATTTTTGCATTTTGTTTCGATATTTGAGAAATAATATTTTCTATATTTAGCTTACTTTTTTCATATGATATAGTTATCTTATTACTATTATTGGAGATTATTCTTAATGAACTCAGATTTATCATTTCAGTATTCAATATTTTATCTGTTGTAAAAGTCACAATTTTTGTTTGAATTTTATTAATTAAATTTTCTGTACTATCTAAAGCTACTAAGTTACCTTTACTTAAAATTCCAATTCTTCCACACATTTCCTCAGCTTCTGCTAAATAATGTGTTGTAAGTATAATTGTAACTCCTTGCTTATTAAGTATTTTCACATTCTCCCAAAGATTTTGTCTTAGCTCTAAATCAACTCCTGCTGTTGGTTCATCTAAAAATAATATTGGTGGTTGATGAACTAGTGCTTTTGCAATCAATAGCCTTCTTTTCATACCACCTGATAAGCTTCTCGCATAGCTATCTGCCTGAGAATCGAGAGCAACTAATTTTAGAATATCATCTGTTATGCGATCTTTCTTTTTTATCCCATATAGACCAGCATGCATTTCAAGTAATTTTCTTGGACTAAAAAATGGATCTAAATTTACTTCTTGTGGAACAATTCCTATCGATGCTCTTACTTGTCTAGGATTAAGGTCTAAATCAAAACCCCAGACATCCACTTTTCCTGAAGACTTAATCACTGTGCCAGCTAGGATATTAATAAATGTTGATTTACCAGCGCCATTAGGACCTAAAAGACCAAATATTTCACCTTCTTTCACCTCTAAGTTTAAATTATTTAGTGCATTAGTTGATGAAGAACCATTTTTTGAATAAATTTTGTTTAAATTTTTTACTGATAAAACGTTTTTTTTTTTCATAATGATTTATACATTTATAACATACAAATAAATTAAGCTAAGTTATTAATGAGTAAAATAAAAAAAACCGATCATTTTTATCTGATTGATGGATCTGGTTACATATTTAGAGCCTACTATGCGTTGCCTCCGCTCTCTAGGAAAAGTGACGGAATGCCAACGGGAGCTGTTAGTGGATTTTGTAGTATGCTCTTTAAATTACTAGAGGACTCAAAGTCAAAAGATAATTTGGAAAAACCATCACACTTTGCAGTAATATTTGACTCTGCTAGAAAAAATTTTAGAAATGAAATTTTTAGCGAATATAAAGGAAATCGTTCAGATGCACCTGATGATCTAATACCGCAATTTGAATTTATAAGAAAATCAGTTTTAGCTTTTAACTTACCGTCAATTGAAATGCTAAATTATGAAGCTGATGATTTAATAGCAACCTATGTAGAGCAAATTTTAGACATTGGTGCAAAAGTAACAATTGTTTCATCTGATAAAGATTTGATGCAACTCTATAGAAAAGGAGTTCGAATATATGATCCAATGAAAAATAAATTTATTACAGAAAATGATGTTCAAAATAAATTTGGAGTAAGTGCCGACAAAGTAATTGATGTCCAATCATTAGCAGGGGATAGTAGTGATAATGTGCCAGGAGTTCCAGGCATAGGAATTAAAACGGCAGCAGAGCTAATTAATAAATATAAAAATTTAGAAAATCTTTTAAATAAGGCGCAAGAAATTAAACAGAATAAAAGAAGAGAAACTATTTTAGAGAATAAAGATAAAGCAATAATTAGTAAAAAATTAGTAACACTCAAAAAGGATGTACCAGTAAAAGAAAAATTAGAGAGTTTTATTTTAAAAGAGATTGACAAAGATAAATTGTTTAATTTTTTAAGAGAGATGGAATTTAATAGATTGTTAAGTAGCGCTATATCAACCTATGGAGAACCAAATTTCAAAAATGATCAAATAAATTATTCAGACAACAAAAGAGATAAAATTAATACTAAAAAATATAAATTAATAAGCAAAATCGAAGATCTTAATGATTGGATAAAAGAAGCTGAGGAAAATGGAGAGTTTGCAATTGATACAGAAACAACTTCACTTGACCCTCATACAGCAGACTTAGTGGGGATATCCCTTTCAACCAAAATTGGTAAAGCATGTTATATACCAATTTCTCATAGCAAAGGAGACTGTCTTGATAAAGATGAAGTGATAAAAAAAATCAAACCACTTTTAGAGGATAAATCGGTAAGAAAGATTGGGCAGAATATAAAATTTGATTATATAATTTTTTATCACCTAGGAATAACCTTAAATTCATTAGAAGATACAATGTTAATTTCTTATGTGCTTGATGCTGGAAAAAATCGGCATAATATGGATACATTATCTGAAATACACTTAGGCCATGTACCTATCTCATATAAAGACTTAGTAGGAACTGGAAAAAAACAAATTAATTTTAAAGATGTAGATCTTAATAAAGCTTTAGAGTATTCAGCAGAGGATGCAGATATTACTTTGAGACTTTATAAAATATTAAAATCCAAACTTAATAAAGAAAAATTAGTAAATATTTATGAGTTATTTGAAAAACCTCTTATTGAAATTTTGGCAAAGATGGAGATTGAAGGAATAAAAGTTGATGATAATTTTTTAAAAATTTTATCGAAAAAATTTGAAAAAAAAATTAAGGATCTAGAAAAAAAAATTTTTAAAATATCAAAAAAAGAATTTAATATTGCTTCTACAAAACAATTGGGAGAAATTTTATACAATGAACTTAAAATTTCGACGTTAAAAAAGACAAAAAAAGGAAGCTTTGCAACAAGCGCATCAGTTCTTGAAGATTTAGCATTTAAAGGAAATGAGTTACCAAAATTAGTTCTAGATTGGAGACAAATATCTAAATTAAAAAATACATATTCAGATTCCCTTCAGGAACATATAAATCCTTATACTAAAAGGGTACATACATCTTTTCTTTTAGCAGCAACTACAACTGGAAGATTGGCTTCGAGTGATCCAAATTTACAAAATATTCCAATTAAAACGGAGGATGGTAAAGAAATTAGAAAATCTTTTATCGCTCAAAAAGGAAAAAAATTAATATCTGCTGATTATAATCAAATTGAGATGAGAATCCTTGCAGATTTAGCAGATGTAAAAGAACTCAAAAAAGCTTTTCAAAATAACCAAGATATTCATTCATTAACAGCAAGCCAAATATTTAATTGTGACATTAAAAAAATAAATTCGGAGATGAGAAGAAAAGCAAAAGCAATAAATTTTGGTATAATTTATGGTATCTCTCAATATGGTCTTGCAAAACAAATAATGGTCTCAAATCAAGAAGCACAAGACTTTTTAAAATCATATTTTTTAAAATTTCCTGAGATAAAAGAGTATATGGAACAAACAATTAAATTTTGTAGAAAAAGTGGTTATGTAACTAATATCTTTGGAAGAAGAAGTCATATTACAGGTATAAACGATAAAAATTTTAATGTTAGAAACTTTCAAGAACGAGCTGCAATTAATGCTCCGATTCAAGGATCAGCATCTGAAATAATGAGACTTGCTATGATTAGGTTAAATAAAAAATTTAACGAAATTAAAAATAATGATTGTAAAATGTTACTCCAAATTCATGATGAACTTATTTTTGAAGTGCCCAAAACTGAAGAAAAAAAACTCATAAATTTAATTTTAAAAGAAATGACCAGTGTTAAAGATAGTGATTTGCACACATTTTCAACACCTTTGACAGTTGATATCAATATTGGTGAAAATTGGGGCATACTTCACTAATTAGATTTCTTGCCCAAATAAGAACAATTTAGTATTTTTAATAGTATCAATGACTCAAACAATTGCTCTTATAGATGATGATAGAAATATTCTCACTAGTATAAGCATAGCATTAGAAAAAGAGGGCTTTAAGGTTCAAACTTATTTAGACGGTGAAAGTGCATTAATTGGCTTAACAAGACAGCCACCAGATTTAGCAATAATTGATATCAAGATGCCAAAAATGGATGGTGAAGAACTTTTAAAAAAATTAAGAAAAAAAACTTCTATGCCAGTTATCTTTTTAACCTCAAAAGATGATGAAATAGACGAACTCTTAGGCTTAAAACTAGGAGCGGATGATTTTGTGAAAAAATCTGGTGGATTTTCAATTAAAGTTTTAATTGAGAGAATAAGAGTACAATTAAGAAAAAAAATGTTAAATAATATCGAAGAAACAAAAAATATTATATCACACGGAAAGCTTAAACTGGATCCATCACAATTAGAATGTGAATGGGATGGAAAACAGTTGCCAGATAAACTAACTACTACTGAGTTTTTAATTGTTCAAGAGCTAGCTAAAAGACCGGGAATAATTAAAGAGAGGTCTCAGTTGATGGACATTGCATACAGAGAGGATACTGATATTGAGGATAGAACAATTGATAGTCACGTCAAAAGAATTAGAAAAAAATTTAAAAAAGTTGATACTAGTTTTTCAGCAATTGAAACTCGTTATGGAAGTGGCTATAGGTGGAATGTTAGTTAGCTATGGTATCTTTAATAAAGGATCTATCAATATTAAGGAAATTTTTATTTATAAACTTAATAGTTTTTATAATAATTGGAATACTAACTATAGTATATTTAAAAAGTATTCAGCCGAGTTTAATTAAAAAAAAAACCTCAAATCATATTAGAGTAATCGATAATACACTCGATCATTTAAAAAGATTAAATATAAAATTTAATAATGAAGATATAAAAAAGTTTCTTTTATCAACTAGATTTTTATTTCAAAATCTAGATAGAGTAATTTTTTTTGATATTGATAGTAATTTAATTGCAGATACAGATACTTTAGACCTAGATCCAAGATCATTTTCTCAAAGATTGGACGTTGTTGAATTTGAAAATCTTAACGATGAAGAAAAAATTAAAACAGCTGAAAAAAAAGATAACAAAGATAAAAAAAAACTTACTCTCGATAAAATAATTAATAATTATTCGTTATCTAGAGATTTTGGAAGACCGTATACTTTTACACAAGAATTTTATGACAGGTATGTTTTAACAACAATTAAAAATGTTTCATTAAACGACCAAAATGTTGGTTACATATTAATATCAGAAAATTCAAATGAAATTAAGACTGCTATAGATGAAAGAAAAATATTTATAATTAGGACTGCAATTTTAGTAGCAATTGTAATTTTAGTATTCTCAATTGTATTAAACAGATTTTTTTTAAAACCGATTGGTAATTTGGTTGATTATACACGAATTATAAAAAGTAAAAGTACTAAGAAAACAAAAATTGAAAATTTAAAAAAAAGGAATGATGAACTTGGAATATTAACAAATTCACTTGATGATATGACACAAGAACTACAAAACCGAGCTAACACTGCAGAAAATTTTTCTACAGACTTAGTTCATGAGATTAGAAATCCTTTAGCTTCTTTAAAAAGTGCTTCTGAAATTATATCTGAGACTGATGATAGGGCGCAGAGAGATAAATTAGTAAGTATTTTAAGTCATGATGTTGAGAGAATTGAAAGATTAATCACAGATTATTCTCAAATGCTAAAAGATGAAGTTGCTATAACAAAAGAGCAAATGATTAAAATCGATTTAAAGGAAGTCGTAGAGTCAGTTGTTGACGATTTTAATAGTATTTATTTTTCAAAACAAGGTATAAAAATATCTTTAGAGTTAGATAAAAAATATAAAAAATTTGAGATAATTGGTATTGAAAATAGAATAGAACAAATTCTGGCTAACCTTTTAGAAAACTCAATCTCTTTTAGTAAAAATAATCAAGAAATATTTGTTAAATTAAGCAAAGATATTAATCAAAATGTTACTCTTGATGTAATTGATGAGGGTGTAGGTTTTAAGGAAAAGGATACAAATAAGATTTTTAAAAGATTTTATAGCAACAGGCCTGAAAAATTTGGAGAGCACTCTGGACTAGGTTTAAATATTGTTAAAAATCTTATTGATCTACATGGAGGGAAAATCACCGCAGGCAATAATTTAAATAAAAAAGGGGCAAAAATTGAGATTATTTTTCCAAAAGTCTAAAGTAAAGTTGATTAATTAATCATATGTTGTTAAACATTTGCCCTTATGAGTGATTTTAAAGTTAAAGACATATCACAAGCTGATTTTGGCAGAAAAGAGATTTCACTAGCAGAAACAGAGATGCCAGGTTTAATGGCACTTCGAAAAGAATATAAAGGTAAACTACCACTCAAAGGTGCACGTATACTTGGTTGTTTGCATATGACTATTCAGACAGCAGTTTTAATAGAGACACTAGTCGATTTGGGGGCCGAAGTGAGATGGTCATCTTGTAATATTTTTTCTACTCAAGACCATGCAGCAGCTGCAATTGCAAAAGCAGGGATACCAGTTTTTGCATGGAAGGGTGAAACTGAAGAGGAATATTGGTGGTGTGTAAGACAAACCATTGAAGGAAAAAAAGATTGGAAGCCAAATATGATTTTAGATGATGGTGGAGATTTAACTGCATTAATGCATAAAGACTATAAAGAATTACTAAAGAATATTAAAGGACTTAGCGAAGAGACAACAACAGGTGTTCTTGCACTTAAAAAAATGGAGGAACAAGGCACGCTTATGGTTCCAGCAATAAATGTAAACGATTCAGTTACAAAATCTAAATTTGATAATCTTTATGGATGCAGAGAAAGTTTAGTTGATGGAATTAAAAGAGCAACAGATGTTATGATGTCAGGTAAAGTAGCTATTGTTGCAGGATTTGGAGATGTCGGAAAAGGAAGTGCAGCCTCTTTAAGACAGAGCGGTGCAAGAGTAATGATTACAGAAACAGATCCCATATGTGCACTACAAGCTGCAATGGAAGGATACGAAGTTGTTTTAATGGATGAAATGATAAAAGAGGCAGATATTGTGGTTACTGCCACAGGAAATAAAGATATTGTTACAGCAGATCACATGAGAGACATGAAAGACAGAGCAATATTATGTAACATCGGTCACTTCGATAACGAAATTCAAGTTGATGCTCTTAAAAACTATAAGTGGGATGAAATTAAACCACAGGTGCATGAAATTACATTTCCAGATAACAAAAGATTAATTTTACTTGCCGAAGGTAGACTTGTAAACTTAGGATGTGCAACTGGCCATCCAAGTTTTGTTATGAGTGCGTCATTTACAAATCAGGTAACAGCTCAAATAGAGTTATGGAATAATTCAAAAAATTATGAAAATAAAGTTTACGTTTTACCTAAACACTTAGACGAAAAAGTAGCCAGATTACATTTAGAAAAAGTTGGCGCTAAATTGACTAAATTATCAAAAGATCAAGCAGATTACATAAGTGTAAAAACAGAAGGTCCATATAAACCAGATGCGTATCGCTACTAAAAGTAGCAAAATAGATTTATCAAAAGAAAGCCTTACAGCTCAATTTGCAAAGAAATTTTCAAAAATCTTAAAATTAGGAGATGTAGTTTTATTATACGGTGAGATAGGAGTAGGTAAAACTACATTTGTCAGATACCTTATAAATTCTCTAGAGAAAGAAAACAAAATAAAGTTAAGTGAAATAACAAGCCCAACATTTAGTATTTTAAATGAATATAATATTAAAAATATTGTTATTTATCATTATGACTTGTTTAGAATTAAAAATTCAAATGAAGTTAATAATTTAGGTATTTATGAGAATCTCAATAATGCTATCACTTTAATTGAGTGGCCTGAAAGAGTGAATAAAAAAATTAAAAAAAAATATAATCTATTTTTTAAGCATGATTTAAAGAGGAAAAAAAGAATTTTAGAAATTAATAAGGAAAATAATTAATTAAAAAAAATGATATCAGAAAATAAAAAACTTTTCAAAATCAAGGGAGATGCATCTTTTAGAGAATTTTATAGAAAAAAAAGTAAGTCTCAAAGTAGTATCATTATTTATTCTAAAAAAGATAAAGAAAAAAACCTCTTAATTTACGATTCAATTAATAAAATATTTATAAAAAATAAAATTATTGCACCAAAATTAATAAATCAGAAATATTTAAAAAATTATATAGAGGTACAAGATTTTGGAGAAAAAACACTACTTGAAATTTTAAAGAAAAAAAAAAATAAGATTAGCACTTTTAAAAAAATAATAAAATTACTCATAAAAATTCAAAAAATTAAAACAAGAAAAGTGAAAAATTTTAAAAATGAATTATATAAAGTACCTTTTTACAATCGAAATCTGTTATTTAAAGAAGCAAAACTTTTTTGTGATTGGTACGTACCAGAAAATGTAAAGAAAAATAAATCTTTTATTAACAAAAAATTGAAAAAAAAGATTAAAAATCTATTAATGAACTTAAAGCAAAAAAATAATATTTTTGTTCATAGAGATTTCCATGTTTCAAATATTATGACGTTTAATAAGAAAATGGCAATTATCGATTCTCAGGATGCAGTGATTGGTAATAGAGCTTATGACTTAGCTTCACTGGTCGATGATGTAAGATATAAAACCTCAACTTCAATGAAAAAAAAAATTTATGAAATGTATTTTGATAAAAATAACAAAAATTTGGATAAAAATTACTTTTTAAATGACTTTGAGATTTTGTCAGTTTTAAGAAATTTAAAAATTCTAGGTATATTTACTAGATTAGCAAAAAGAGATAAAAAAAAAATATATTTAAAGATGATTCCGTATACATGGAAATTGATTGAAATTAGATGTAAGAAAAATGTTTTATTAAAAGATTTAAAAATATTTCTTTATAGATATTTTCCAAAAAAAATAAGAGATAAATATGCAAATTAAAACCGCCCTAATTTTGTGTGCTGGTTATGGCAAAAGGTTAAATCCATTAACTTTAACAAAACCAAAACCTCTACTAGATTTGTATAATAAAACCCTTCTAGAACATTCATTAAATCTTATTAAAAAATTAGATATTAAAAGAGTTAAATTAAATACTTTTTATCTTACGGAACAATTCACAAAGTTTTTTGAAGAAAAAAATTTTGATTTAGACGTAGAGATAATTAATGATGGTGAGAATATATTAGATACAGGTGGAGGTATACTCAATATGGTTAAAGATCTTAAGGAGGAAAATTTTTTAATACTTAATCCTGATACTTTCTGGAATAAAGATTATTTAGTATTTATTAAGGAAATGGAAAAAATTTACTATGATAAAAAAATGGACAATATGTTACTTGTTGTTAATAAAAATTTAAGTTTTGATAAAAAACTCACTGGGGACTTTAATTTAAATAACTTTAATTTAGATAAAAATAAAAATAAAGATTTTATTTATACAGGTTGTCAAATTTTAAATAAAAAAATATTTAATACATTTAATGTAAGTAAATTTTCAATGAATAAAATATGGGATATTTTAATTAGTAAAAACAAATTATATGGTTTTGAGAGTAAAAGTAAATTTATACATATTACTGATTTAAGGGTTTATGAGGAATTGTTAAAAAACTATTAAATCCTGGGCTCTATTTTCATCTAAGTACTTACATGTTGAAATTTGATTGTTTTTATTAAATTTTATCATTAATGGATTTCCAGTAGGTATTTCTAATTTAGTTATTTTTTTTTCATCTAATTTAAAAAGAAATTTACAAAGAGATCTTATTGAATTTCCATGAGCAGAAATTAAAACATTTTTTTCATTTTTTAATTTTTGTTCAATATTTTTTAAATAATATTTTATTACACGCTTATAAGTATCTTTTAATGACTCAGTATCAGGGATATTTTCTCTTTTAATACTATTATATATTTTGATATTAATTGGGTGATAAGGATTATTTCTATTTAGAGGATCGGGCCTTATATCCCACGATCTCCTAAATTCGTGAATTTTTTTTTCGCCAAGCTTTTTTTTCATTTCATCTTTATTTAAACCAGTAAGAGCCCCATAATGCCTCTCATTTAATTCCCAAGCTCTTTCTGGCTGAATTTTATTTCTCAAAGTATTTTGTATCAACTTTAGTGTATTTATAGACCTTATTTGAAAAGAGGAATAAAAATTATCAATTTCAATATTTAAATCTTTTATAGCTTCACCTGCTTTACAAGCTTCTAGTTTTCCCTCTGCAGTAAGATCAACATCTACCCAGCCAGTAAACTTTTTTTGTAAGTTCCATTCACTTTGTCCATGTCTCACTAAAATTAAATGACTCATAAATATTTTTATTATATTAATAAAACATATGTTAAAATTATTTTTTTATTTAGTAAATCTAATATTCATAGTTTTTTATCTTTTTCCAGGTAGTATACTAGGAAAAATATTCTATGGTGACTTTAGCAAGCAACCACATTTAACAAATGATTTTAAATTTAGTATGATAGATTTTTCTTCAAATCACTTCTATGCATATTTTATAATCTCGTTTTTGGGTTTTTTTATTTATTTAAAAAATTATTCAAAACAAATTATTCTTTATCTTTTTTGTAATTCAATAATTTTAGAAATTTCACATATTGTAATACCAAATCGATTTTTTCAATTTGCTGATTTAAACGGAAATATTTTAGGTGTAGTAGTTTCGTTAATTTTATTTCAAATATATATTTATGTTAAAAAAAATTTTAGTTAAATTAATATTAATTAATTTTTTTTGTTTACCTGCTTATAGTGAAATTATATATGGAACCGCCAAAGTAATTGATGGAGATACAATCAAAATAAATAATAAAAAAATCAGACTTCATGGTATTGATGCACCAGAAATTAATCAACTATGTGATAAAATTTTTTTAAGTATTTTTATTTTTGCTTTTGAAAAAAAATATAGGTGCGGAGAGATTTCTAAAAAGAAATTAGAAAATTACGTTCATAATAATTACATTAAATGCAAAATAGAAGGAATCGATAAATATAAAAGAATTTTAGGCACATGTTATAAAAATACAATTAATATTAATTCAAGAATGGTAAGAAGTGGCCATGCTGTAGCTTATAAGAAATATTCAAAAAAATATGTACCGGTGCAACGAGAGGCAAAAAAAGAGGAAATTGGTTTATGGAGTGGTAAATTTGATATGCCTTGGGATTGGAGGAAAAATGCTAAAAAAAAATAGTATACATGTAATATTAATTTTTTTACTATTAAACTCATGTGTCTCTATACCAAAGAATACATATAGTAGTTGTGCAATATTTTCTGAAAAGTATCTTTGGTATAAATATTCAAAAAAAACAGAAAAAAAGTGGGGTACACCAATTTATCTTCAACTAGCAATAATAAAAATGGAGTCAGATTTTGATTGGTTAGCGAAACCAAAAAGGCAAAAGATTTTCAAAGTTATTCCTTTTAAAAGACCTTCAAGTTCATTTGGTTACTCCCAAGCTGTTAAGGGTACATGGAAACAATACAAAAAAGAGACAAATAATCCGTTAGCAACTAGAACAAGGTATAAAGATAGTGTTGATTTTATCGGCTGGGATACTTCAAAGTCTAGTAAATTATTAAAAATTTCTATTAATGACTCTTTTAAACAATATATTGCATACCATGAAGGTTGGGGAAATTATAAAAATTATAAAAAAAATAGTAAAGTAATTGTTTTAGCAAAAAAAGTTAAAACCCACTCTGATAGATACAAAAAACAATTAAGAAAATGTCAAAAGAAATTAAATAAAAAAAAATTTTTAATCTTTTAATTTAGTTGTTTATTCAATTCTTTTTCAATATGATTGATGCTTTTAGTATTCTTACCTATAGCCAAATAAATTGTAGGTATTATATAAAGAGTAAAAAATGTTGAAAAAATCATTCCAAATAAAATTGTTATCCCCACTGTTAATCTGCTTGCCTCCCCAGGTCCGCTACTAAAAACTAAAGGTAAAACACCTATAATCGTAGATATTGATGTCATTAAAATTGGACGAAGTCTAATGTTAGCTGATTCTATAATTGCTTTTTCAATGTCCTTTCCTTCATCTCTCAATTGATTTGCAAATTCTACTATTAAAATGCCATTTTTTGTTGCTAGTCCGATCAAAATTATTAAAGCAATCTGACTAAAAATATTTATGGAGCTACCGACTACCAAAAGACCAAGTATTCCCCCGAAGATTGCAAGAGGCACTGTTAACATTATTGTGAAAGGATGTCTAAAACTCTCAAACTGTGCAGCCATTACTAAATATGCTGTAAGTAAAGCTAATGCAAAAATTAAATATATTTGATAGCTTGTTTCTTTAAGTTCCTCACTTTCACCTTTGTAGGCAATTCTTGCGGTTGGAAAGTTATTTTTTGCCGTTGTTTCTAAAAAATTTAGTGCGTCAGATAACGAATAATCTCCGACAATATTAGCAGATATTGTTATAGCTTTTTGTCTATTATATCTTGATAAAATTGGTGCTATACCTTCTTCCTCAAGTGAAACTAAATTTACGATTGAAACTAACTTACCTGAATTTTTAGATCTAACATAAACTTTTGCTAAGTTCGATGGTTCCTTTCTATTTTTTATATCTCCCTGAAGAATTATGTCATACTCTCTACCATCTTTGGTAAATTTAGTTACATTTCTTGAACCAAATATTGTCTCTATGGATCTACCAATTTCTAAAGTAGAAACACCTAAATCTGAAGATTTTTCTTGGTCAATTTTTACATTTAAAATTGTTTTTGTTTGATTAAAATCATCTTCAACATTTATTAAATTTTTATTTTTTCTTGCTTCCTTTTTTATGAATTCCTTCCATTTAATTAGATCTTCATAAGTATTACCTAATAAAACAAATTGAACAGGTTTTTGAACCCCACCTGTTCTAATACCTTGTGGCATTACTGGAAAAGCTAGTACGCCTGGTACTTTTGAAATTTCTCTGAAGGACTCCATCATTATTCTGTTCCCGTCTCGCTTTCTTTTATCCCAGTGTTCTAATAAAACAATTATAAAACCAGAGTTGACTTGTGTTGAACTTTTACCAAATCCTGGAACTCTTAAAAGTAATCTACGATATTCTCCGTTGCCAATTTTTGGTAACAAAAAACTCTCTATTTCCTCAGATTTACTAGACGTGTACTCAAAGCCAGCACTTTCGGATGCTTTAATTATTATAAAAAATGCTCCCCGATCTTCTTTAGGCATTAATTCTTTTGGAGCATATAAATAAACAGAGGTCGTTAAAATTAAAATCGTTATTAAAAAAACAATTATTTCTTTTTTTCTCTTTAACCAAAAAATCAAAGTTTTTTTATAAAAATCCCTGAATTTATTTAAATTATTTTCAAATTTTTGAGAAATTTTAGATCTTATATTTTTTTTAACAAGTATTTTACTCGCTATCATTGGGCTTAAGGACAAAGCAACAAAACTAGATATTACTACTGCAAAAGATAATGTCACAGCTGTTTGTGTATACAAAGTTCCACTTAAACCTTTTATGAAAATAAGAGGTATAAAAACTGCTACCAATACTAATGTTGTGGCTATTATAGCAAATGATACTTGCTTCGAGCCTTTGTAAGCAGCGACTAATGCTGTTTCCCCTTTTTCAATTCGTCTTACTATATTTTCTAACATTACTATGGCATCATCAACAACAATACCTATCGCAAGAACTAATGCCATTAAGGTAAATAAGTTTATAGAAAAATCAAAAAAATAAATTGCCAAAAATGTTGAGATTAATGAAACAGGCAAGGCGACTATTGGGACAATCAAAGCTCTAATATTACCAAGAAATAAGTAAATAATTATAGTTACCAAAATTAAAGCGATTACTAATGTTTTGTAAACTTCAAAGATTGCTCTGGTAATATAATTACTTCTATCAAACGATACTTCTAAAGAGGTTCCATCTGGTAAAGAAGGTTGTATCTCTTTAATTTTTTTTTTTAATCTATTAGCTACTTTAATTGTATTTGCATCTGACTGCTGATAAACACCAATACCTACTACTTGTTTTCCATTTCCTTTAAAAAGAGTTCTAGTTGTTACTGGTCCAAATTCAACTCTAGCAACATCAGATAACCTAGTAATTGATCCATCAAAAGATTTTTTTAAAGATAAATTTTTATAAGTATCAATATCTTTATAAGCATTTTCTAATTTTATAGTTAAATCAATGTCTTTAGACTCTATTCTACCAGACGGAAATTCTAAATTTTCAGACCTTAAAATATCTTCAACTTCTTTAGTCGTTAAATCTCTTGCCGCTAAAGCAATTGGGTCTAACCATATTCTAAGAGAAATTTCTCTTTCTCCACCCAATCTAACTCTACCAACACCTTCGATAGTTGCAAAATAATCAGTTAGATATCTATCAGCGTAATCAGTTAATTCCATATCAGACATAAAATCTGAGCTAAAACTCATCCACATGGTCGTTCTGAAACCAGCAGATTGTTTATAAACTTCAGGCGCATTTGCCTCTTCAGGCAATTCATCTACTACCCTAGCCACAGAACTTCTCACATCATTAGCAACATTATCTAAGTCTAAATCTGACTTAAAAGTCATTTCAATTCTAGATGAGCCATCCTCACTTAATGATTCGATATTTATCAATCCAGACGTACCACCAACCCGATCCTCTATTTTTTGAGTGATTTGAGTATCAACAATTTCAGCTGAAGCTCCCTGGTAATTGGTTTGGATAGTAACAACTGGTCTTTCGACATCAGGAAGTTCATCGGTAGGTATTTCATTAAATACAACTAGACCAAAAATCACAAGTATCATACTCATCACTGTTGATACTACTGGTCTTTTAATTGATAAATCTGTTAAGTACATACAGTTTTATTCGTTGACAATTTTCACTTTCATTTTATTTCTTACTTTAGAAATTCCTTCTTTAATGATTTTATCGTTAATGTTTAATCCATCTAAAATCATAACTTTTCCAAAACTTCTTTTTCCAACCTTTACTTGAATTTTTTCAATTGAGCTATCATCTAAAACTTTATAAACAAAATTTGTTTTACCTTGTACTAAAATTGAAGTTTCAGAAACTCCAAGGGAAGAAACTTTATTATAAATTATTTCAGCATTGAGTAACATTCCAGGTATTAATTCTAATTTTGGATTTTTAACTTTAATATTACATAATACAGATCTGGTATTTGGATCAACTCTCGAACTAACAGACTCAATTTTCCCATTAAATTTTTTATCGAATGAATCTGATGTTATATTTACCTCTAATCCAGGTTTTAAAACAGATAAATAACTCTCAGGTACTTTTAAATCAAGCATTACTGAAGATATATCATCCAAGGTCAAAATAAATGAATCTGTACCTAAAACTCCCTGAGCTATTTCTCTTTTTCCTAGTACACCTTTAAATGGTGCAATTATTTTTTCATCATTAATAATCACAATAGTTTCATTTTGATTGATCAGTTCTCCAAATTTTATATTCTGATTTTCTAATTGATCTTTTTTTACCCTGAAATTTTTTGTTTTTAGAGCTACTGCAGTTCCGAATGTTTCAATTTTTTCAAAAAATTCTGAATTATCAACTATCTCTACGATTACTCCTGGTGGAGGTCTTTGAGAAAATTTTTTCTCAAAATGTTTACCAACAAAGTATCTCGCGGCAATAATTGCAAAAATAACTATAAATATTATAGATATAAAAATCGTTATTTTTTTTGATAATTTCATGTTGGATACTTACCATATTCACTCCAAGATCCATCATAAATAATCGGTAAATATTTGTCATTTATTAATGATAATGCAAATGCCAGAACAGAAGCTGTTACTCCAGAGCCACAAGAAAATATAACATTTGTATCACTTGTATCATTTAAAACTTTATTAAATTTTTCTTCTAATTTTGATTTATTAATAAATTCATTTGTTTGCTTATTGATACACTCACTAAATGGTAAACAAAATGAATTCTTTATTGAACCTGATCTTAGTCCTTCTCTTGGTTCTTTTTCTAAACCTTTGAATCTTTCTATACTTCTTGCATCAATTAGCTTAAATTCTGATGTTAATATATTTTCATCTATTTGTTTTTTATTCTTCACCAAATATTTTAATTCATATGAACGATAGTTTGATTTTCTTATATTATCAATTTTGCTTGTTGTTTCTCTACCCTCTATTATCCACTTTTTAAATCCTCCGTCTAATACTTTTACTAATTTTGGATTGTGACCAAAATAAATAAAGTTATACCAACATCTACATGAGCTTATAAGATCAGAGTTGTCATAAATAATAATTAAATCATCATTTGAAATTCCCATATTGGAAACAATTTTTTCCCAATCTTTAGTATCAACTAACATATGGGGTAGATCAGTATTTAACTTAGAACATTTATCTATATCAAAAAATACTGATTTTTTAATGTGCTCTTTTAAATATTCATTATATCCACTTCTATTTGTTTTTGGCATATGCCAAGAAGAGTCAATAATTTTTACTCTATCTAAATTTTTTTGAAGCCAATCTGTTGAAACTAAATTCATTTTAATTCTTTTCTAAATATTTCTGATGATACTCTTCTGCTGTACAATAATTTTTTAACAATGATATTTTAGTTACTACTTTACCAGAAAATTGAATATTAACTTTTTCTAAAATTTTTTCTGCAATTTCCTTTTGATTATTATTTAAATAAAAAATTTCACTCCTATATTGTGTACCAAAATCTGGACCTTGAGAATTTAGTGTTGTTGGGTCATGAATTTCAAAAAAATATTGTAATATTTTTTCATAGGATATTTTTTTTGGATCAAACTCTAACTTTACTACCTCAGCATGATTTGTTTCACCAGTGCACACTTCTCTATAAGTAGTTTTAGAAGTTTTCCCACCACAATATCCAACCTCTGTTCTATAAACTCCTTCAAGTTTACCAAATTTAATTTCTGGTCCCCAGAAGCATCCACAAGCTAAAACTGCTATTTCCATTGATTATTAAATTTATTAATCTAAAGTTAACTTATGCTTTCTAAAAATCAATTAGGCTTTTTGTACATGTTTTTGTCAGTCTGTGCCTTTTCTATAATGGATTTAATAGTCAAGTGGTCTGATGATTATCCATTAGGTCAAGTAATATTCTT
>MDTG01338619.1_pt1 | contig 24997 bp, 23 predicted proteins | sample 811421 | NCBI WGS metagenome assembly MDTG01 (sample SAMN05326645, study PRJNA326480) | marine metagenome | isolation source: seawater | place: Pacific Ocean: South East | collected 2011 | reverse complement strand
GTGAAATTGGTAGACACGCTAGCTTCAGGTGCTAGTGGCCTTACGGCCGTGGAAGTTCGAGTCTTCTCCTGGGCACCAATTTCGAAAATCGGATTATCTTCTCCTGATTTTCAACAGTAGTAAATCGCCCAGGTGGTGAAATTGGTAGACACGCTAGCTTCAGGTGCTAGTGGCCTCACGGCCGTGGAAGTTCGAGTCTTCTCCTGGGCACCAATTTCATAAAAGAACCGAGCCTTGCGCTCGGTTTTTTTATGCCTGCAAATCCCCTCCCCCGCAGACAACACGCAACACCGCCACCCTCTTGCGCAGACCGCCAGGCACCCCAAACAAAAAAGGCGCCCCGCAGGACGCCTTTTCAGCACCGAACCAATAACCGCGTCAGAATACCTGACGCAGAATCACTGTTTCGTTGCGATCAGGGCCGGTCGAAATAATATCGATCGGCGCACCAACCAACTCTTCGATGCGGGCGATATACGCACGCGCGGCAGCCGGCAGCCCCTCAATGGTCTTGATGCCCAGAGTAGACTCCTGCCAGCCCGGCATATCCTCGTAAACCGGCTCCAGACCAATGTAGCTGTCTGCATCGGTCGGCGCCTCAAGCACATCACCGGCTGCATTGCGATAGCCAACACAGATACGAATCACATCCAGACCGTCCAGCACGTCCAGCTTGGTCAGGCAGAGGCCACTGATACTGTTGATCTCGATGGCGCGGCGCAGGATGACTGCATCGAACCAGCCACAACGGCGAGCGCGACCGGTTGTCGAACCAAACTCGTGACCCCGCTCGGCAAGCCGGCTACCCACATCGTCAAACAGTTCGGTCGGGAACGGACCGGAGCCCACGCGCGTGGTGTAGGCCTTGGTGATACCCAGCACATAATCCAGATACAGCGGACCAAAACCGGAACCGGTCGCAGTCCCACCAGCCGTAGTGTTGGAGCTGGTAACGAAGGGATAGGTGCCGTGATCGATATCCAGCAGCGAACCCTGAGCACCCTCGAACATGATATTCGCACCTTCGCGACGCAGTTCGTGCAGGCGCGAGGTTACATCGGTCATCAACGGTGCCAGCCACTCGGCATAGCCCATCGCCTCATCCAGCGTTTTCTGGAAATCGATCGGATCAACCTTGTAGTAATGCTGCAGCGCGAAGTTGTGATAGTCGAGCACCTCACCCAGCTTGGCAGCGAAACGCTCGCGGTGGAACAGATCCGCCACGCGCAGGCCGCGACGCGACACCTTGTCCTCGTAGGCCGGCCCGATACCGCGACCGGTAGTACCGATCTTGGCTTCGCCGCGAGCCTTCTCGCGCGCCTGATCCAGGGCTACGTGATAAGGCAGGATCAGCGGACAGGCCGGGCTGATGCGCAAACGTTCGCGAACCGGCACACCCTTGGCCTCAAGCTCGGTCAGCTCCTTGAGCAGCGCTTCGGGCGACAGCACAACGCCGTTACCGATAAAGCACTGGACGTTGTCACGCAGAATCCCGGAAGGAATCAGGTGCAGTACGGTTTTCTCACCATCGATTACCAGCGTGTGACCGGCGTTATGCCCGCCCTGATAACGCACTACTGCAGACACCTGATCGGTCAGCAGGTCGACGATCTTGCCCTTGCCTTCATCGCCCCACTGGGTCCCCAGGATGACAACATTCTTACCCATGTTCAGCCCATGCCTCACTAGAAATAAAATGACCTTTCGGCCTTGTAATCACGAATTCAGTTCGACTACCTGCCAACCACCGCCCGAATAGGCAAGCCGCCGGCTACAGCCATGCTGCGCAGCCTCGGCATCCCCTTGCCCGGGCAGCGCCACTATTACGCGCTCACCCTGAGCCCGCAGCCCGGCAACCACATCCTGCAAATCCGCCTCAGCGCTGTGCGGCGCCCAAATTGAAGCAGGGACGCCGGCATCAGGCAGTTCGCCGCGCTGGACCAGAAAACGCAGATCAGTGGAGAAGCCGGTGGCCGGACGGGCACGACCGAAGTCGCGACCGATATCGTCGTAACGACCACCCTGAGCCACACTCTGACCGATACCTGGTACAAACGCTGCAAACACCACCCCGGTGTGGTAATGATAGCCACGCAACTCACCCAGGTCGAAATACAGCGGCACATCCGGATACCGACGCGTCAGTACCTGGGCAACCTCGGCCAGATCATCCAGCGCAGCCATGACCGACTCGGGCGCCCCATCGAGCAACGCATGAGCCCGGTCAAGCACCTCGACCCCACCGGACAACTCAACCAGACTGCACAGCATGGCCCCGATAGACGCCTGCGGCAGACCTCCAACCAGAGCTGCCACCTCATCGGGCGCCTTGCGCTGCAGCGCATCAAACAGTGCCTGCTCGGTAGCCTCGTCCAGATTTGCAGCCTGCACCAGACCACGATAGATACCGACATGCCCGAGGTCCAGGTGAACACCCTTTACCCGACAGACCGCCATGGTCTCAAGCATCAGGGAAATGACTTCGATGTCACTGGCACTCGACGCGTCCCCGTACAATTCCGCACCCAGCTGAATCAGGCTGCGAGAGGTAGACAGCGGTCGTGGCAGGGTATGCAGTACGCTACCGCAGTAACAGAGACGGGAAGGCCCTTCCGCCCCCAGCGTGTGCGCATCGATGCGCGCTACCTGAGGGGTAATATCCGCCCGCAAGCCGAGCATGCGCCCGGACATCTGGTCGATCATCTTGAACGTCTGCAGTTCAAGATCGTGACCGGCACCAGTCAGCAGGGATTCGAGGTATTCGATATGCGGGGTGATGACCAGGTCATAGCCCCAGCGGGAGAACAGATCCAGCAACTGCCGACGGGCTGACTCGATACGCACCGCCTCGCGGGGCAGCACCTCGTCGATGCCATCGGGCAGCAACCAGCGATCTACAGTAGGCATTTTCAGAACCTTTCATACAGGGTGACGAGGGGGAGGACTATAGCCCTGCCCACATCACGCCACCTGGCGAACCAGATACAGACACAGGGTACCGAGCACCATACTGGCAAGCGCTGCCAGCCGAACCTGACGCGGACTCAGGTCGCCGATACCACTCATCATTCGTTGCCAGCGCTCAGGCACCAGAAAGGGCAGGATACCCTCGAGTACCAGCACCAGGCACAGCGCGGTAAGAAAATCCTGCCACATGCGAGCCTCTTCCAGCGCCGACCCGCCAGCCATAGGCGTGGAGCGGTCACAAAAAAGCCGGGATTTCCCGGCTGCGCAAGTGTAACACGTTTTACGCAGCAGACACCCGGGCATTCAGCCAATTTAACGTTACGCCGACAGCAAAACGGGCCACCTGTCGGGTGACCCGTTTCATGGCTCTAGTCAGCCTGTCAGGGATTGGCCTGATTGCCCTGCATGTATCTGAAGAACTCGCTTTCCGGATCCAGCACCAGCATGTCGGACCGCTCCGCGAAACTCTCACGATAGGCCTGCAGGCTACGCGTGAAGGAGAAGAACTCAGGATCCTTGTTATACGCCTCGGCATAGATGGCTGCGGCCTTGGCATCACCATCACCACGAATCTTTTCGGACTCACGGAAGGCTTCAGCCAAAATTACGCGCTGCTGACGATCCGCATCTGCACGAATACCCTCTGCCAGTTCCGCGCCCTTGGCTCGATGCTCGCGCGCTTCACGCTCACGCTCGGTACTCATGCGATCAAAGACGCTGCGGTTGACCTCAGCAGGCAGATCAATGGCCTTGACCCGAACATCCACAACCTCGATACCCAGCTCGCGGCGAGCATTCTCGTCGAGGGTCGCGGTGATGTCAGCCATCAACTGGTCCCGCTCACCCGAAACCACTTCATGCAACGTGCGGCGAGCCACCTCGTTACGCAGACCAGATTCGAGCTGACGCGACAAACGCTCCTCCGCGATTGCACGCAGGCCGGATGTAGCAGTGTAGAAACGCTGAACATCCGCAACGCGCCACTTGGCATAGGAGTCCACCATCAATGCCTTCTTCTCCAGCGTCAGGTAACGCTGGGTGGCGGTATCGAGGGTGAGCAGGCGACCATCAAAAATCTGCGCCTCCTGCACGAACGGCAGCTTGAAGTGGAGTCCAGGCGCTACATCGCTCTGCACAACCTTACCAAACTGCAGCACGATGGCGCGCTCGGTCTGGTTGACCACGAAGAAGCTGTTCCAGCCGACGATCACTACCGCCAGCAGACCAATTAAACCCATCAGAGACTTGTTACTCATCAGCGAGACTCCCTGGAACGCAGATCGCGCTGCTGCGATGTAGTTGAGCGTGTCGAAGCGTCGCCCTGCGACATCGACGGCAGACTGGAAGCACCGGTAGCAGATGATGTCGAACCACCTTGGCCGATCATCTTGTCCAGCGGCAGGTAAAGCAGGTTGTTACTGCCCTCGCCACCCGCGATCAAGACCTTGCTGGTGTTGCTCAACACATCCTGCATGGCGTCCAGATAGAGACGCTCGCGCAACACGCCCGGCGCAGCCTGATACTGCTCCAGCAACAGATCAAAGCGCTGAGCTTCACCCTCTGCCCTCGCGATCACCTCATCGTGGTAACCGCTAGCTTCCTCGAGCATGCGCTGGGCGCGACCACGGGCCTCCGGGATAACGCCATTGGCATAGGCTTCAGCCTGGTTGCGAGCACGCACCTCGTCTTCCTTGGCACGAATCACGTCGTCGAAAGCATCCTGCACCTCGGCCGGTGCCTGGGCATTCTCGATGTTTACCTGAGTGACGGTAATACCGGTGTTGTAGGCATCAAGATAACGCTGAAGCCGCTCGGTCACCTCTACCGCCATCTGCTCACGACCCTCGGTCAACACCTGGTGCATCGGCGTGGAACCCACCACATGACGCACGGCGCTCTCGGTAGCGTGGCGCAGACTGGTTTCCGGGTCTTCCACCTTGAGCACGAAGTTTTCCAGATTGGAAATGCGGTACTGAATTGCGACCGGCACCTCAACGATATTCTCGTCCTCGGTCAGCATCTGCCCCTTCTGGCGATAGGAACGCACCTGGGTGACATTGCGCTGAAACTTGCTTTCCACTGGCGGGAAATACAGGTGCAGACCAGGGCCGACGGTCCGGTGATACTCACCGAAGCGCAGAATCACGGCCTGCTCCTGCTCATTGACCATATACACAGCCTTGAACGCCCAGAAACCCAGCACCACAACCAGCGCCAGCCCCCAGATCCAGCCGGGAACACCAGCACCACTGCCGTTACCGCGGTCAGACCCGCCATTACCGCTGCGCTTGCCCGAGCCAAACAGATTATTCAGGCTGTCCTGCAACTTGCGCAGCGCCTCGTCCAGATCCGGCGGACCTTGCTTGCCGCCGCGATTACCGCCGCGATTGCCGCCGCTACCCCAAGGGTCCTGGTCGTTTGAATTATTGCCGCCACCAGGCTCATTCCAGGCCATAGCGTTCTCCGTTGTCTGTAACGTTCAAGGTCAGGGAGTTGCCCCGTAACCGGGTGACATCCTACCGTAAAGGGCGCGACGGACGCGAACCGCGCCCTCGCACTTTCATTGCAAAGTATGTTGCTGCAGAAACTGCTCGGGCAACCAGCCTTCACGTTTGAGCAGCCGATTGAAATCACTGCGCTGCAGGCGCACATTCAACTGCTGGCGTCCGTCGTCGCCGACCTGCTCGCTCAGCACCGCCCCCACAGCATAGAACTGGGCACGCAGTCTCGCCTCGGCATGCTCGAGCACAATCTGCGCGTGCACCACCTCATCACCCACCCGCTCGGCGATTGCCTGCTGCAGCAGCTCCAGCCCAAGCCCCTTCTGCGCTGAGATCCAGACGCGTACCGCGACACCGTCCTCGTTACGCTGAATCTGCGGCTCGAAGTCATCCAGCAGGTCGATCTTGTTATAGACCTCCAGCATGGGCAACTCGAGCGCACCGATCTCCCCCAACACCGCGAGCACCTGCTCCATGTTGGACTCGCGCTCCTCGTCCGCCGCATCAATCACATGCAGCAGCAGATCGGCCTGGCTTGACTCTTCAAGTGTCGCGCGGAAAGCCTCAACCAGCTTGTGCGGCAAATGGCGGATAAAACCCACCGTATCGGCGAGAATGACCGGCCCGACGTCGTCAAGCTCAATGCGTCGAAGTGTCGGATCCAGGGTAGCGAACAGCTGATCAGCCGCATAGACGGTAGCGGTAGTGAGGGCGTTGAACAGCGTTGACTTGCCGGCGTTGGTATAGCCCACCAGCGACACCACCGGAATCTCTGCACGCTGACGAGCTCGACGGGCCTGATCGCGCTGGCTGCGCACCTTCTCCAGGCGCTTGTTGATCTGCTTGATCCGCACACGCAACAGGCGGCGGTCGGTTTCAAGCTGGGTTTCCCCCGGCCCGCGCAGACCAATACCGCCTTTCTGACGCTCAAGGTGGGTCCAGCCGCGAACCAGGCGGGTACTCAGGTGATCAAGCTGGGCCAGTTCCACCTGCAGCTTGCCCTCGTGGGTCCGGGCACGCTGGGCAAAGATATCGAGAATCAGGCCGGTACGGTCAAGCACACGACACTCAAGCTCACGCTCGAGGTTGCGCTCCTGACTCGGTGTCAGTGTGTGATTGAAGATCACCACTTCGCCTTCACTGGCCTTGACCAGCGCCCGCAATTCCTCGACCTTGCCAGGTCCGATCAGGAATCGCGGCGTGGGCTTGTGACGCGTGATGGTAAGGAAGCCTGCATTTTCAGCCCCGGCCGAACGCACCAGCTCGATGAATTCATGCGGGTCTTCACGACGCTGTTCATCAACGCCCTCAAGGTGAACGAGGATGGCACGTTCACCCCCTTCATGACGCTCAAAAAACAATCAGGCCTCCTGCATCATCAGGGATTGCCAACCTCAGCGTCGTCAGCACCGGGCTGGGTCGGCAGACGTACCGGACGACCCGGAACGACGGTAGAAATGGCGTGTTTGTAAACCATCTGACTGACAGTATTCTTCAGCAGAATGACAAACTGGTCGAAAGATTCGATCTGACCCTGCAGCTTGATGCCGTTAACCAGATAAATGGATACCGGAACACGTTCCTTGCGCAGAACGTTCAGGTAAGGGTCTTGTAGAGAATGCCCTTTTGACATTGCCTCACTCCTTTCATGGAAACCGTATAATTTTTACGCATCATAACAATGCAATTTGGCCGGCCTGTCCATTATCCAAAAGACGAGCAGGCATGTACCGCGAACAGACAGGGAACTGGCAGAAACGTCACGCCTATATTGCGACGGTATCCAGCACTTTCAAGGCCCGCTCAAACCTTTTCGGATCGAGACTGTCGAGCCACTCGATTGAAGTATGCCAACCGCGCAACCAGGTAAACTGCCGCTTGGCCAATTGCCGCGTCGCAATAATGCCGCGCTCACGCATTTGCTCGTAATCAAGCCGCCCTTCCAGATAATCCCAGACCTGCCGATAGCCAACCGCACGGATCGAGGGCATACCGACATCCAGATCCCCTCTCGCATGCAACGCTTCGACCTCGGAAAGCAGCCCTTGTTGCAACATCAGCGAAAAACGTTCGGCAATTCGTTGATGCAGCACCGAACGCTCCTGCGGTGCGACCGCCAGATAGCGCACAGTATAAGGTAAAACACCGCTCTCCGGCGCCTGCCCCGAGGCTTTTTCTGCATGCTGGCGACGGTGCCATTGACTCAGTGTAATACCACTGCTGAGAAATACCTCATACGCCCGCTGAATCCGCTGCGGATCGTTCGGATGAATGCGTGCTCCAGCTTCGGGATCGACCTCGGCCAGCGCAGCGTGCACCGTCTCCCAGCCACCCTCCAGCGCCATGCGTTCGATCCTGGCCCGTATCACCGGATCGGCCGAAGGCATCGTTGCCAGGCCGTCGGTCAATGCCTTGAAATACAGCATGGTCCCGCCCACCAGCAGCGGCACCTTGCCCCGCGCCGTAATATCGCGCATCAACGCCAGCGCATCATCCCGAAAGCGCGCGGCAGAATAGGCCTCGGCCGGGTCAAGAATATCGATCAAATGGTGCGGATAACGCTGCAGCGTCTGAGCATCAGGCTTGGCCGCACCGATATCCATCCCACGGTAGACCAGCACCGAGTCAACGCTGACCAGCTCACACGGAAACCGGTCGTAAAGATGCATGGCAAGTTCGGTCTTGCCCGAGGCGGTTGGCCCCATCAGACAAATGACCGGCGGACGCACGGCCGATGCGTCGCTGTCTGGCACGCTCATACTCAGCGCCCCCGCAGGAACAGCTTGTCCAGCTCAGCCATGCTGAGCTGCGTCCAGGTCGGGCGTCCGTGGTTGCACTGCCCGCTGCGCTCGGTCTGCTCCATATCCCGCAGCAATCCGTTCATTTCCGCCAGTGTAAGACGCCGGTTGGCGCGCACGGCACCATGGCAGGCCATGGTCGCCAACAGCTCGTTGAGATGCGCCTGAATACGATCACTGGTGCCGTATTCCAGCAAATCACTCAGCACATCACGGACCAGCTGCTCGGCATCCGCCTGCCGCAACAGGGCTGGCACCTCGCGGATGGCCAGCGATTCGGGCCCCATTCGCTGCAACGACATGCCCAGCCGCGCAAACCAGTCCGCATGTTCATCCGCGCAATCAGCTTCCCGCTGACTCACCGCAAGGGTTTCCGGGACCAGCAGCGGCTGACTGCGCAGCCCCTCCTGATCCATCGCCAGCTTCAGCCGCTCGTAGGTAATGCGTTCGTGGGCAGCATGCATATCCACGACAACCAGACCGGCCGCATTTTCGGAAAGGATGTACACCCCATGAAGTTGTGCGACCGCATAACCCAGCGGCGGAATGGCTTCGTCCTTGCCGCTATCGGGCAGGCCTGCGTCAGCCGCTGGTGCCCCGTACAGACCGGCGTAGGCTGCGCCGGTACCGGCCGGAGGCCTTGACTGCACCTGCTGACCGGGCAACGGCATGGTTCCAGCTTCCCAGCGGGCGGGCGGTTCGTTCAGCGCCATTCGCTGCTGCCCTGAAAATACGCCCGCATCAATGCCACTGACGGCAGGCTGCGCCTGCACCGGATTCAACGCCGGAGCGCCGCCTCCCTCGCCCTCTTCCCCTGCCGACTGATCGCCGGGACGCTGATCAGCCAACGCCCGGTACAGAGTGCTGAACAGAAAATCATGCACCATCCGGCCGTCCCGGAAGCGAACCTCATGCTTGGTCGGATGCACATTTACATCGACCACAGCAGGGTCCAGCTCCATAAACAGCACGAAGGTTGGATGCCGCCCGTTGAACAGCACATCGCGGTAAGCCTGGCGTACCGCGTGCACCACCAGCTTGTCGCGAATCATTCTGCCGTTAACAAAGAAATACTGCAGATCGGCCTGGCTGCGCGAGAACGTCGGCAAGCCCACCCATCCCCACAGCCGCAAGCCGCTGCGCTCATGATCGATGAAGCGCGACTGTTCAACGAACGCCGGACCACACACCGTGGCCACGCGGCGACGCGCCTCCTGTTCGGTACGTGCCGGCGGCAAGCTGAACACCGGACGGCCGTTATGCCGCAGATTGAAACCCACATCGAAACGCGACAATGCCAGTCGTTTGACCACCTCTTCCAGGTGAGCAAACTCGGTCTTTTCGGTACGCAGAAACTTGCGCCGAGCCGGCGTATTGAAAAACAGGTCCCGCACCTCGACAGTCGTACCCTGCGGATGCGCGGCAGGTCGGATGTTCGGGGCCATGTCACGCCCCTCGGTCTCGACCTGCCAGGCCTGATCGCCGCCTTCGGGACAGGACGTCAGCGTCAGACGCGATACCGAGCTGACCGATGCCAGTGCCTCACCCCGAAAGCCAAGCGTGGCGACTCTTTCCAGATCGTCCAGATCACGAATCTTGCTGGTTGCATGGCGAGACAGCGCCAGCGGCAAATCATCCTGCTCGATCCCGGAGCCATCATCACGCACACGAAGCAGCTTGACGCCAGCTTGTTCAACATCGATGTCGATGCGCCTTGCACCGGCATCCAGGCTGTTTTCAAGCAACTCCTTGATAACCGATGCCGGACGCTCAACGACCTCACCAGCCGCGATCTGGTTGGCCAGACGCGGGCTCAACAATTGAATTCGGGACATATCAGCGTTCGTTTTGGACCAGCATGCTGCTGGCCGGCACATTCAGCACCTGGCCAACCCGGATCTGGTCGGTAGAAAGATCATTGGCCGCGCGCAGGCTCGCCAGCGAGACTTGATAGATGTTCGCGATCATAGACAGGCTGTCACCACGGCGGACGGTATGCTGCCTGGGCCCTTGTGCCAGCTGCCCGCCCGCCTTCAGCGCGGCGATACGCGTACCTGGTGGAGGATTGCGATGGAAATAGCCTCTAACGCCAGTATAAATGGCCCGGGCCATGGCCTGCTGATGGCTGCGGGTAACCAGCTTGCGCGCCTCGCCGGGATTGGAGATAAAGCCGGTCTCCACCAGAATCGACGGGATGTCCGGCGACTTGAGCACCATGAACCCGGCCTGCTCCACCCTTGGCTTGTGCAGACGATTGACCTGACCAACCGAGGACAGCACCTGTTGCCCCACATCCAGACTGGCAGACAGGGTGGCAGTCATGGACAGATCCAGCAGGACGCTGGCCAGCACCTGATCCTTGTTGTCGAGACTGACGCCACCCACGCCGCCGATCAAATCGGAGCGGTTCTCCCGATCTGCCAGCAGACGCGCCGTCTCCGACGTCGCACCCCGGTCAGACAGGGCGAATACGGAGGCGCCATTGGCACTGGCGCGAGTGAAGGCATCCGCGTGAATCGAGACAAACAGGTCGGCGTTGTGCTGGCGAGCGATCTCCGTGCGTCGACGCAGCGGAATAAAGTAGTCGCCGGTACGCACCAGCTCCCCGCGGAACCCCGGCTCTGCATCAATCAGGCGCTTGAGATCGCGTGCGATAGCAAGCACGACCTCTTTCTCACGAGCCCCACCGTGCCCGATGGCTCCGGGATCTTCCCCCCCATGACCGGCATCAATTGCAATCACGATATCGCGATTGCCCGCTTCGGCCGCAGAGCGGGTCGGTGTCTGCGGCAGGGGAGATGCCGATGGCGCCGCCGGTTGCGGCAGGGAAGCAGTCGGGCGACCGTTATCAAAGAGGTCAACAACCAGACGATCACCGTACTGCTGGTTGGGCGGCAGCACAAAACTCTTGGGATTGACTTGCTCGGACAGATCCAGCACCACACGCAGGCCGTCACCATCGCGGGGTGCAGCGCGCAAGCCACGAAGCGGCGTATTTTCCAGCGCCAGCGCGCTGGTATCAGCCATCAGACGGGCATTACTGATATCGATGACAATCCGCTCGGGATTGGACAGGGTAAACAGGGTATGTTCAGCCGGACCACTGAGATCAAATACCAGACGCGTATTATCCGGCGCGCGCCAGAGGCGAACGCTCTTGATATCGGCAGCCTGCACAAAGCCTGACAGCAGGCCAAGGAGCAACAGCACCCCACCCGCAACCAACCGGCTGCCTTTCCTTGCGTTCATGCGCGCCACGCTAGCCTTCACTCCGCATCTGTTGAATCCGTCGACACGTCAGTTCACCGTGGGTGGTTTGCCCAACGAGCGTCAGACGACGCCCCTCACCCTCGGCGCCAATGGTAATCGTCAGGTCGGCTGTTGGCAAAACCCCCCGCCCCTTCGCCGGCCACTCGATCAGACACAGGTTCTCACCGTCAAAGTAGTCACGAACACCAAGGAACTCCAGCTCCTCCGGATTCGCCAGGCGATAAAGGTCGAAGTGATAGACGTTCACCTCACCCAGCTCGTAGGGTTCGACCAGCGTGTAGGTAGGACTCTTGACCGGCCCTTGCTGGCCCAGAGCCCGGATGATGCCGCGACTCAGCGTGGTCTTGCCCATCCCGAGGTCACCCTCCAGATAGACGATCCCCCGCCCTTCCAGCGCCCTGGCAATATCGCCGCCAAGCGCTGTCATGGCATCTTCCCCCACCGCATGCAGCTCCAGCTTCATTCAACGCCCCGCCGATTCAAAACCCTGCGCATGGCAGGCATCATTTCGCCGGCACGCATGCCGACCTCCCCCAACTCCCCAGCCAACAGATCGCCGGCCAGGGCATGAACCAGCACAGCATACCGTGCCGCCTGCCCCGCGGGAACGCGCTGCGCCAGCAGCGCACCCAACAAACCGGACAGCACGTCACCCATGCCGCCTACCGCCATCCCCGGATTACCCGCGGCACAGACCCCCGGCAACATTTCAAAGCGGGCGGGACTGCCAACCAGGGAACCGACCCCCTTTAGAACCGCGTGACAGCCCAGAGGTTCGATCAGCTGCTGCAACGCAGCCAAACGATCATCCTGCACCTCGGCCGTTGAACACCGCAGTAACCGGGCAGCCTCCGCCGGATGGGGAGTGATCACGGTATCGGCACCCAGTTCGGGCATGGCGGACTGGCAGGCCAGCAGGTTCAGCGCATCCGCATCCAGCACCCGCGGCAACGCGGCATCCAGGCACGCCGAGATCATCTGTTCAGCCCAGGGACAGCGCCCAAGCCCCGGCCCCAACACCAGCGCATCGGCCGTTGCCAGCAAGGGCGCCAACGCCTCGGCATCAGCAACCGCGCGCACCATTACCTCAGGACAGCGCGCCAGCAAGGGTGCCACGTGCTCGGCAGAGGTGGCCACGCTGACCTTGCCGGCTCCGCTGCACAACGCGGCTTCCGCCGCCAGCATGATGGCCCCACCCATTCCGGGCCCACCACCAACCAGCAGCAGGTGGCCGAAACGCCCCTTGTGGGCAGATTTCATGCGCGCAGGGAGACAGCCCTGCCAACGCGACCATTGCAGCAGCTCCAACGCAGCCGGCACGTTACTCGGCAGCGGATCAGCCAATGCCGCATACACCAGCTCGCCGCACAGGTCGGGCCCCTGTGAGGTCAGCAGACCGAGCTTTAAGGCAATAAAGGTAACCGTGACATCGGCCTTCACTGCCACACCCAGCGCAACGCCCCGATCGGCGTCGAGTCCGCTGGGTACATCCACAGACAATACCGGGCAGCGGGCGCCGTTAATCGCTGCGATGGTCTCGGCGAAGGGCGCGCGCACACTGCCGGTCAGCCCGGTGCCCAGCAGCGCGTCAACCAATACACCGTCCAGTGTCGCGCCGGAAAACCAGTTAGCTATCGGCACGCCGGCGTCCCGCGCCTGCAGCCAGGCAAGTGCAGCATCTCCAACCAACCGCTCCGGTGCCGACACGGCCCACACCTGCACCCGCCATCCCGCCAGCAACGCCAGACGGGCAATCAGATAGCCATCGCCGGCATTATTGCCGGAGCCACACAACACAGTGATGCAGCCTGCATCAGGCCAGCGTGCAAACACCGCCTGCCATGCCGCCATTGCGGCGCGTTGCATCAGATCGATCCCGGCAATACCAGAGGCGATAAGGGCGGCATCAAGCTGGCGCGTCTGTTGCCGGGAATGCACCCACGCTGGCATCGGGTCGGACATTGATAGGCTCCTGCAGGGGTTGTCTGGCACAATTATACGAGATTCCAGACAGCCAGCCCCAACATCATCATGTCCGACCAACCAGACTACCAGGCACTTGCTGAGCAGATTCGCGTCTTCGCGCAGGATCTGGGGTTCCAGCAGCTGGGCATCAGCGCGCCTGATATTGGCGAGCATGAACAGTGGCTGCAACGCTGGCTTGATGCCGGCTATCAGGGCGAGATGGAATGGATGGCCAGCCACGGCAGCAAACGCACGCGGCCGCCGGAGCTGGTGCCCGGCACGCAACGGGTTATCTCCGTGCGCATGGACTATCTGCCTGCCGACGCAGCCATGGCCAGGCGCCTGGCCAGCCCGGACACTGCCTACATTTCACGCTATGCGCTGGGCCGCGACTACCACAAACTGATCCGGCGTCGCCTTCAGCAACTGGCCGACCGCATACAGGAACTGATAGGCCCGTTTGGCTACCGGGCATTCGTCGACAGCGCCCCGGTAATGGAACGCGCACTGGCCAGCCGTTCAGGGCTCGGCTGGATCGGCAAGAACACCATGCTGATAAACCGCAGGGCCGGCAGCTACTTCTTCCTCGGCGAGCTGTACACCGATCTGCCGCTGCCGACTGACTCGCCCCAGCAAACCGAACACTGCGGCAAATGTACGGCCTGCCTGGAGCGCTGCCCGACCGACGCCTTTGTCGGCCCGCACGTGCTGGATGCCCGGCGCTGCATCTCGTATCTGACCATTGAGCTCAAGGGCGCGATCCCCGAAAACCTGCGAGCAGCCATGGGCAATCGGGTATTTGGCTGCGACGACTGCCAACTGGTGTGCCCATGGAACCGGTTTGCCAAGCCAACCGGGGAGCCCGACTTCAGCCCGCGCCACCAGCTCGATCAGGCGGACCTGGTCGAGCTGTTCAGTTGGGACGAGGCGACATTTCTGCAACGTACCGAGGGGTCGCCGATACGCCGTATCGGCCATGAACGCTGGCTGCGCAATCTCGCCGTAGGGCTGGGCAACGCCACCACCAGTATCCCGGTCGTCGAAGCCCTTAAACGACGGCGCGCCGATACCTCAGAGCTGGTTCGTGAGCATGTTCGCTGGGCGCTTGAACAGCACGGCGCAAGCTGACTATCAAAACTTGATGAAGTGCTCGCGGTAGTGTTTCAGCTCGGCGATCGAATCACGAATGTCGTCCAGCGCCAGGTGACTGCTCTGCTTCTTGAAGCCGTTCTTCACCTCGGGCGCCCAGCGCGCCGCCAACTCTTTCAGGGTCGAGACATCCAGGTTGCGGTAGTGGAAGTATTTCTCCAGCTCTGGCATACCCCGATAGAGAAAGCGCCGGTCCTGGCAAATGCTGTTGCCGCACATCGGAGACTTGCCCGCCGGAACCCAGGCGGACAGAAAGTCGATTGTCTGCCGCTCGGCATCAGCCGGACTGATAGTGCTTTCACGCACCCGGCGGGTCAGCCCGGATTGACCATGCTGCCGGGTATTCCATTCATCCATACCATCGAGCAATGCATCGGGCTGTTTGATCGCCAGCGACGGCCCTTCGGCCAGCACATTCAACTGCGGGTCAGTGACAATGGTCGCAATCTCGATGATGACGTCGTTGTCCGGATCAAGGCCGGTCATTTCAAGATCGATCCAGATCAGGTTGTCAGGGTGTTGCATGGGAGCTCCTGGCTAGGCGTAAAGGCGCGCTAAACGCGCGATGGCTGCAGTATAACTGCAGCGTGCTAAACTGCCGCCGATTATTCAGACGCAGAGCCCATGGCCAAACGAAATCTTACCCGCCGCCAGAACTGGCGCATCCAGAAAATCCAGGACGAGCGCGCAGCTCGCGCCGAACGTCGCGCCGAACGTGCTGAGGAAAGCCTGGTCGGTGGCGACCTTGGCCCCGAGCAGTCCGGCCTGGTGATTGCGCATTTTGGCGTTCAGGTTGACGTCGAAGCCACCAGCGGCGAGCTGGCCGGCCAGATTCGACGCTGCTACCGACGCGCCAACCTGCCGGCACTGGTCACTGGCGACCGTATTATCTGGCGGCCAGACAACCAGCAAGGCGGGGTTATCGTCGCGCAGCAGGAGCGCCAGACCGAACTCTGCCGCCCCGATCAACGCGGCCAGCTGAAGCCGGTTGCCGCCAATGTCGACCGCCTGATTATCGTCTTCGCTCCCCTGCCGACGCCCTACACCAACCTGATCGACCGCTATCTGGTTGCCGCCGAGCAGGCCGGCATCGAGCCGCTGCTGGTAATGAACAAGTCGGATCTGCTGAAAAACAGCCCCGATCCCGAGTTGCTGCAGTGGCTGGATGACTACAGTCAGCTGGGATATCACACCCTGTTGCTGTCCGCCGACGAGGGGGATGGTCTGGACACGCTGCGCGCCGAGCTGAAAGACCACACCAGTGTCTTTGTCGGGCAATCGGGGGTCGGCAAGTCATCCCTGATCAACGCGCTGCTGCCGGGCCAGGATCTACGCGTCGGTGCCCTTTCCGAAAGCACCGGTAAAGGCACTCATACCACAACAACGGCCCGGCTCTTTCATTTCCCGGCGGGCGGCGACCTGATCGACTCGCCCGGTATTCGCGAATTCGGCCTGACGCATATTTCGCACGACGAACTGCTGGAGGGCTTTATCGAGTTCCGCCCGTTTCTGGGCCACTGCCGTTTCCGCGACTGTCAGCATCTGCACGAACCTGGTTGCGCCCTGCTTCAGGCGGTTGAGGCCGGAGCGATATCGCCCATTCGCATGAGCAGCTATCGCCACATCCTCTCGACCCTTACCGGCTGAGCCGCCTCACTGCTGCAGACGCCTGATCGGCTCGGCGTTATCGAACAGGTTTAGACGTCGTTCGCGAGCAGGCTCGGTTGAAGCCGGTTGATCAACCGGCGCAGCCTCTTGCAGCTCTTCAGGCTCAACCGGGAGTTCGACAGCCGGCTCTGCAGGCTCAGGCTCGGACTGCTCAGATTCAGACTCAGGCACAACCGGCTCGTCCGGCACCTGCGCCCCGGCCGCCTCGACACCCTCAAGCATCTGCTCTTCGGCATGCCGGTTAAGCACCACGATATCAATGCGCCGATTGGTCGGACTCAGAGGATCATCACGGTCGAACAGCGCCGAATCCGCGTAACCGACTACTCGCGCGACCTGCTGTTCGGGATAGCCCGCCGCGAGCAGGGTGCGGCGTGCCGCATTGGCGCGCTCGCTGGACAGCTCCCAGTTGCCGTAACCACTGCGACCGACAAAGGGTTGCGCATCCGTATGCCCACTGATACTGATCTTCTTGTTCACCTTTGCAATGGTATCGCTGAGCGAGAGCAGAATGTCCTCAAAATACGGCTGTAACTGGGCGCTGCCGCTGGAGAACATTGGCCGATTCTCGGCATCAACGATCTGTATGCGCAGACCATCCTGGGTAATCTCGATCAGAATCTGATCCTTGAAGCGCTGCAACACAGGTTCATTGTCGATCTGATTCTGCAACTCCTGCAGCAGAGCCTCCATATCCTGGCGCTCGATCTGATCGGCCAACTGCCGGGCAGAATCTTCGTCAATCAGTTGCTGATCCTCGGGGTCTTCGGTCTTGTTAAGGGTCCGCTCCGGCGCCACCGCAGGGGAGCCGCCAAGATCAATGGCAAAAGGACTGCCGCCCTCGCTGAAGCCGACAGGATCGTTGAAGTAACCGGAAATATTGCGCAACTGCTCCGGAGTCGCGACGGTCACCAGCCACATGACAAGGAAAAACGCCATCATCGCTACGGCAAAGTCGGCGAAGGCGATCTTCCATGACCCGCCATGATGACCGGCTTCCTTGCGGGTCACCCGCTTGACGATAATGGGTTGATTGTTATCCACCGCTTAGCGTCCCTTCACCGAATCTTCCAGCTCGGTGAAGCTGGGTCGATGCTCCGGCAGCAGCGACTTGCGCCCGAACTCGACAGCCAGGGCCGGCGGCAAGCCCTGGGCACTGGCAACCAGCGTCATTTTGATCGCCTCGTAGGTGTTAGCCTCTTCGTGGGCCGTATGCCCCATGGCCGTGGCGAAGGGGCCAACAAAACCATAGGCAGCCAGAATACCAAGGAAGGTACCCACCAGCGCGGTGGCCACTTTCTCGCCGATCTCTGCCTTGTCCGCATCCCCAAGGATGCTCATGGTGATAACGATACCGAGGACAGCAGCAACGATACCGAACCCGGGCAGGGCATCGGCTACACGGGTCACCGCATGCGACGGCTCCTGAAGTTCTTCGGAAATCGCGGAAATCTCCACGTCAAACAGCGCTTCCAGCTCATGCGGAGCCATATTGCCGGTGGACATAATGCGCAGATAGTCGCAGATGAACTCGGTCATCATCCGATCTTTGAGAATGGCTGGATACTTGCTGAAGATCGGGCTCTCGTTCGGTTCCTCGATATCCTGCTCGATGGCCATCATGCCCTCGCGCCGGCTCTTGTTCAGCACCTCGTACAGCAGACCCAGCACATCCAGATAAAACGGCTTGGAAAAGCGGTGCCCGAAAATGATGGCCGGCGCCGCGCCAAGGCACTTTTTCACCACCGCAATGCTGTTGGCTACCAGAAAGGCCCCCAATGCGGCGCCACCGATGATGAGGATTTCAAAGGGATGCCAGAGTGCGGCGATATGCCCGCCGGACAGCAGGAACCCCCCCAGAACACTGACGATGACGACAACGAAACCACCAATTTTCAACATATATTCGAGGTATCCAGAACAAGCCGGTGCGCATCACCGCGCAGAGCAGCAAACTGCTGCCATTCGAGTTATAGTCGTGCAGAAGACTAGTATAAAGCTGTGAAGCGCATGAGCACACACCCCAACATCGGTAGTAAAGAGGTTATCGGCGAGCTGCGTCAGAAACTGAACGCATGCGTGCTGCCGATCACTCGCGACCAGCAAAGACAACTGGTGGAACAGCTGGAAGGTGACCTGCTCAGCATCAACGAGCTGACCCAGGCGATCATGCGCGCCCCGGTGGCGGCCCTGCATATCTGCCGCGCAGCCGGTGCCGCAGCGCGCAACAGGGATGTGGACGTGTTGACGCTGGAACAGGCCTGCTCATTACTCGGGACCCAGCGCATTGCAGACCTGCTCAAGGGCATTCCGGTGGTCGAACCCGATCAACTGCCCTGGGCCTACCGGCAGCTCCTGAGCATAAGCGAACACGCTGTCAGCCAGGCCCAGGGGCTGTTTGCAAACCGCATTGCCCGGCTGTGGCACGAGATGTCACTGGCGACCCTGCTGTTTCTCTCCCCCCTGTGGACACTTGCCTACCTCAAGCCACACCTGTTCGAACAGTGGGAGCGACTGAATGACGGCGTTCTGCCTGACGGCGTCAGCCGGCGCCAGATTGCCGATACCACCGCAAACGGCTTTCAGCTGGTTCAGCTGGTAGCGCAGGACTGGTGGCTGCCGCCCTGGATCCTGCAGGGGTACCGCTCGCTTAACGCCAATCGTCGTACCATGGTCAAGGCTCTTCGCGTAGCGCGGGACAGCGCTCATCCGCAGGAACAGCAAGCCCAACTCGACGGCGACCGGGAGCTTTACCGCTGGCTGACCCAGCCCGCCAATAGCGCGCTGATCGCCAATGGCATGGCGCTGGGCACCCATCACAGCTGGTACAACCGACATACGTCCCGCTGGCAGAAATTGAGCGCCCTGTATCTCAATATTGAGGTCGCTGACGCCCAGCGCCTGACGCACGAGAACGCCGTCAATAGTGCGCATGACCAATTTACGCGCTGCAGCAACGACATTTTTCTTCCTGCCAGCACGCTTCCGCAACCGCCCCCCGCGACAAGCAAGACGCCTGCAGCATGCACCGGGGCGCCGCCCAAAGCACAACCCGAGCCGGCAAGACCAGAGCCGCGATCAGCTGATCCGGATCTCTGGCGCAGCCTGTGCCTGCGCCTGAGCAAACAACCCGACTCCTTCGGCAACCTGGCCCAACTGCTCGAATGCGCGCAACACGCCCTGATCAAGGGGCTCGGCCTTACGACCTGCTGGATCGCCCTCTCCAGCGCTCGCAACCATCAGTTGGTAATTGCCGTTGCCAGCGGCTTTGCCTCAGGGCAGCCGCTGTCTGGGACAGCCGTGGGCAGCAGCCGCGAAGGTCACTGGCCCGCGTGGCTACGCAGCGCCAGCTGCCATGAGGTACAGCCGCAGCAAGCGCCTGGCGCCATGCCCGAGAAGGTGCTCGAACTCGGCGCAGGAAGTATCTTTTATCTGGCGCCCCTGACCCACAACGAGCAGCTGGTCGGTCTGATCTATGTCAGTAACGGCAGCCCCCAGCCACTTGACAGCAAACGCCAGCAGGCCGTGGTTAAAACCGCCGAATGTCTGCATAAAGCCTTGCTTCACCTCAAGCAACGCGCCTAGCATCCACCCTTTTTTTGACGGAGCGCCAGTTTGCTCCACTGCAGGAGACCTTGTTCATGGCATCCCTTACGCTGCCACTACTGATTGAACCCGCTGAGCTACCGCTGCCTCTGAACAGCGAACAGGTCCGCCTGGTTGATCTCTGCAGCACGGCCCAATATCAGGCAGGGCATATTCCCGGCGCCGTGCATCTTGCGCCCGCACGTACCGCCTCACCCGCACCACGTCCGGGCCCGCTGCCCGGCCTGCCCGAGTTGCAGGCCATTTTTGCCGAGCTGGGTCACCGTGACGATCTCCACTATGTCGTTTATGACGACGAGGGTGGAGGCTGGGCGGGGCGTTTTATCTGGATGCTCGACTGCATTGGTCACACCCGCTACAGCTATATCAACGGCGGCCTCAAGGCCTGGATCGAAGACGGGCTGCCGCTGGAAAGTGCACCGCAGCTGGCCACACCCACGACGCCAACAATTACACCGAACAACGACCACACCATCACTCTGGCGCAGCTGATGGCAGACCTGCACAATCCCGACCGGGTCATCTGGGATGCTCGCTCGCCACACGAGTACCGTGGTGAGAAGGTTGTCGCCAGCAAAGGCGGCCATATTCCCGGCGCAGTCAATTTTGAATGGACTGCCGGGATGGACCCCGAGCGAGGCCTGCGCATGCGCTCGGACATGGCCGAACAGCTGCTCAAGCTGGGCATCACACCGGACAAGGAAATCGTCACCCACTGCCAGACGCACCACCGTTCCGGCTTCACCTATCTGGCAGCCAAGCTGCTGGGCTACCCGCGCGTCAAAGCCTACGCAGGCTCATGGTCCGAGTGGGGCAACCATCCAGACACCGCAGTAGAATTTTAAGGAAGCACCATGCCTGATCGTCTGTTTATCCTGTTTCAGTACCTGCTGCCGCACCACCTGCTCTCGCGCCTGGCAGGCTGCCTGGCCAATTGCACCTGGGGCTGGGTCAAAAACCCGTTCATCACCTGGTTTGTCAAACGCTACCAGGTCGACATGAGCGAGGCACAAGAAGAGAACCCGACTGCCTACAGCAGCTTCAACGACTTTTTCACCCGCGCGCTCAAGCCCAATGCCCGCCCGCTGGATCAAACCCCGGGTGGCATCCTCTGCCCGGCCGACGGCGCCATCAGCCAGCTCGGCAAGATCGAACACGGCCGTATCTTCCAGGCCAAGGGGCACAGCTTCAGCGTGCAGGAGTTGCTCGGCGGTAACGCCGAGCTGGCAGCACCATTCCAGGGCGGAGAATTCGCTACCGTTTACCTCTCACCCAGGGACTACCACCGCGTACACATGCCCCTGGGCGGCACCCTGAAGGAAATGATCTACGTGCCGGGCAAACTGTTCTCGGTCAACCAGACGACCGCCGAGAACGTACCGGAGTTGTTCGCCCGCAATGAGCGCGTGGTGTGCCTGTTCGATACAGAGGCAGGCCCGATGGCACTGGTTCTGGTCGGCGCCATGATCGTTGCATCGGTTGAGACAGTGTGGGCTGGCCTGGTTGCCCCGCCTAGCCGCACGCTGCGCAGCACCGCCTACGGCCAGGCCGCACCGAGCCTGGAAAAAGGTGACGAGATGGGCCGCTTCAAACTGGGCTCAACCGCTATCGTGCTGTTCGGCCCAGATGCGATTCGCTGGAACGAATCCCTCAAGGCCGGGGATAGCGTGCAGATGGGGCAACTGATGGGCAGCCTTGCCTGATCCTCAGGCACGCTGCGTATCGAACGCGATAACCTCACCAATCGTGCTGGCGCCCAGCGCCAGCATCACCAGCCGATCCACCCCCAGCGCCACACCTGCGCAGGAGGGCATGCCAGAGCGCAACGCGTCTACCAGTGGGATGTCGATCGGTAATGCAGCAATACCCAGCGCCTCGCGCTGCGCCTGATCTGCCTCAAAGCGCCGCAACTGCTCATCGGCATCAGTCAGCTCGAAGTAGCCGTTGGCCAGCTCCATGCCCTTGACGAACATTTCGAAGCGCGCGGCGCTCGGCACCCGATCATCGCCCTCGACAACCCGCGCCAGCGCCGCCTGCGAAGCGGGAAACGCGTAGACCAGGGTCGGCGCCTGCAACCGGGGCTCGACACATTCGGAAAACAGCAAATTCAGGTAGCCGTCGCGCGACAACTCACCCTGAAAGCCGCAGCGCGCGGCGGCCAGGCTTTGCAGATCGGCATCACTGCACTGGTGAATATCCAGACCGGTATGCTCGGCAAACACGGCGGCATAAGTAACCCGCCGCGCCGGCTCGCCGGCAAGCACCGCGCGCACCAGCGCATCAACTTCATCCATTAGCTGATGGTGATCAAACCCTGGGCGATACCACTCGAGCATGCTGAATTCAGGATTATGCCGCCTGCCAATCTCGCCGTTGCGATAGACCTTGCACAGTTGCCAGATCGCACCACTGCCCGCCGCCAGCAGACGCTTCATCGGATATTCCGGTGAGGTATGCAGATACAGCATCGCCGCCTGGCCGCCGCCCTCCGGGACATACTCGGTGGCAAAGGGGTGCAGAAACGGATCACTGACTGCGGCATGCGACAGGCTGGGCGTATCCACCTCCAGCACACCACGCTCGGCAAAGAACTCGCGAATACGATTGATAATGCCCGCGCGCCGACGCAGAGCGTCGATGGTTGCACTGGGTTGCCACGGTCGATTCATGCTGCCTACCTCGATTTACGGACACAAAAAACCGGGGACGGGCCCCGGTTTCTTCAACCACCAAAACCGTTACGCGCGACCAACATACTCGCTGGACCGGGTATCAACCTTCAGCACGTCGCCGGTGTTGATAAACAGCGGCACCTTGACCACGGCACCGGTTACCAGCTTGGCCGGCTTGTTGCCGCCACCGGAGGTATCACCACGCACGCCCGGGTCGGTCTCGACCACTTCCAGCTCAACGAAGTTCGGCGGAGTAACGGCAATCGGTGCGCCATTGAACAGGGTTACAGTGTAAATAACCTGCTCTTTCATCCAGTTCATGCAGTCGCCAACCGCCTTCTCGTCAGCGCCGTACTGCTCGAAGGAGCCGTCGGTCGCCATGAAGTGCCAGAACTCACCGTCGGAGTACAGGTATTCCATCTCGCGATCCATCACGTCGGCGCCTTCCAGGCTGTCGCCCGACTTGAAGGTACGCTCGTTGACGCGACCGGTCTTCAGGTTACGCACCTTGACGCGGTTAAACGCCTGGCCCTTACCCGGTTTGACGTATTCGTTCTCGAGAATCGAGCACGGATCGCCGTCCAGCATCACCTTAAGACCCGGTTTGAATTCGTTGGTAGAATAGTTGGCCATACAAGTTCCCACTTTAAATTGAATGGATGATCCGACTCGCGCCACACCAGCCAGTGTGCGAGGCAGTCAGTCGGACACCCTGACACCCATGCGCGGAAAAACGCCAATGATACATGGTTCTGCAGTTCGTGTTGAGTCCGCCAGCTGGCAAAATATTCTGGCCAACAGCATCACCAGCCCCGCCGAGCTTCTGCGCCGCCTGCATCTCGAAAGCACACTGCTGCCAGCGGCTCTGGCTGCAGCGGAGACATTTCCGCTGAGGGTTCCGGAGCCTTACCTCAGCCGGATGCGTCCGGCCGATATCAATGACCCGTTGCTACGTCAGGTCCTGCCAATCGGCGAAGAGCTGGCAGAGCAGCCGGGGTATGTACTCGACCCCCTCGGAGAACAGCACACCAATGCCCGGCCCGGGATCATTCACAAGTACCATGGTCGCCTGCTGCTGGTCGTCAGCAGTGGTTGCGCCGTCAACTGCCGCTATTGCTTCCGTCGCCATTTTCCCTACGACGACAACAACCTCAGCACCAGCGAGTGGAACGAGGCCCTCGACTATATCCGCAACGACAGCAGCATCAGCGAAGTCATTTACAGCGGCGGTGATCCGCTCGCAGCCAACGACCGCCGTCTGGCCTGGCTGACCCGCGAAATTGCCGCCATTGCCCACGTGCGACGCCTTCGCGTGCACACCCGGCTGCCTGTCGTCATACCGCAACGCATCACCCCGGAGCTGATCGACGCGCTGTGCGGCACGCGCCTGCCAGTCACCATGGTCTGGCATTGCAATCATGCAGCCGAACTGGACGCCCGAACCGCAGAAGCAGCAGCCCTTTTGCGCCAGGCCGGCGTCATACTGCTCAATCAGGCCGTCTTGCTGCGCGGCGTCAACGACAGCCTGGAGGCGCAGCAAGCGCTGGGTGAGGCACTAGGCGATGCCGGTATATTGCCCTATTATCTCCACTTGCTCGACCGCGTCCGCGGCGCCAGCCACTTCATGGTCCCGGACGACGAGGCTCGCGCGCTGGTCGGCACCATGCTTACCCGCATGCCGGGCTACCTGGTACCCAGGCTGGTGCGGGAAGTTGCCGGCGAGCCGGGCAAGGTGCCGGTCAGCGTCGAGCTGCAACAGAACGCGCCCCAAACGGGCAATCAGGCATAATCATCAGACTTGGTGACAACGGCAGGGAGCAAGCTTAGCCAGTTGTCAGCTAAGCTGCTAGAGTGTGTTTTCGGAAGGCTGTTTCCCCCACTGAGCCACGGAAGACCGGCACACCCCGTGGGCCGGAATCAGGCCATAGACGCTTGTACTGGATACGACAGTTATGGATAGCACAACGCAAAAGCTGCATTTGCGGATACCCCAGCAGACACTCAGCAACCTGAGTTTTGCAGAAGGGTCCGAGAAAGGCATAGCCCAGTGGCTAGCCAACCTGCCAAAAGCCAATATCGGTGAAACGGCGCGCCAGCTCTATCAGGGACTGATTGAACTGAACCAGTACGACGTGCCTGCCGACAAGCGCCTGGCCATGCTGGAGCGCATTCGGCCCGAGGTGCACTATGTCTGCACCGCCCTTTCGCGCTACTATCTGGGCCAATCGATTGTGCTCGAGGACAAGCCGCGCAAGGTTGCCAATCTGTCCCAGTCGCTGCAGAACCACCTGGCCAACGGCTACAAGATCATCGTTGCTCAGGAGCGCAGCATCAAATCACGCGATCACGCCAACCTGATGACACTGGCCCTGCAGCGATCAATCCGCGGATTGTGCGGGCC
>MDTG01372488.1_pt1 | contig 25000 bp, 22 predicted proteins | sample 811421 | NCBI WGS metagenome assembly MDTG01 (sample SAMN05326645, study PRJNA326480) | marine metagenome | isolation source: seawater | place: Pacific Ocean: South East | collected 2011 | reverse complement strand
GCTAAAAATAATAAAATAGGTTGAATAATACCAATAGATCTTGGAATGCCTTGAATTCCATAAATACTAATTACTGCAAAATATAACAACGCATAAACAGAAGTTGCAACAAATACTGTAAATATTATTGAGGAACCTTGAAAACGAAAAATAGTTTTATACAACCCAAGTAGCCAAAACATTGGAATTGCAATAAGTATTGAAATCTCAACTGCTAAGGTTGTTATATCATTAATCTTAACAAATTCCTCTAATCTTAAAAAAAATGCTAGCCAAGTACAAAAAACACATAAACCTATGTCTATTAAAATTGCTATTATCCTCTTTGTATGACGGGGAAGATTAATAATATTTTTAGATACTTCTGTTAAAATTGACATAATTTTAATCCAAAAATTTATAATAAAGAACAAATATCAAAAAGCAATAATGATGAAAATTTATAAAAATTATTAGTCATAATAGTTATACTTTTTCTGTTTTTTAAACCTCTAGCTTTGAGAATGACCTAAATTATTTTGATTAATCATCCTATGGGGATTAACAAAACCCACCTCACAATTAAGATCTTTCTTAACTTCATTAAATTTGAAATTAATTTTAAGGTCTTTTTTCGTCTTTTCTTAACTGTTCAATTTCAAATTTTCGCTCTAATTTTTTTTGTTCAATATAATTTTTAAGCTCATCATCTGAATCTGTTTGATTTAAGAAACCTGATTGATCTTTATTTGTTAAGTCTCTAGCTTCAATTATTTTTGTATCTGATAATTTCTCCTGTGAATTAAAAAAAGGCCTGTATATGCCATCTCAAGTTATTTAGTTATTATTTTGCGCCTACCGAAACGGTGTTTTTAAAGGCGCATAGTTAGTAAGAACTAGTCTAATATTTATAAAATTGAAAAAATTTTGTAAGTAGCTAAAGGTGGCTTAAATCAATAAAATTTTTAATCTAATTAATCTAATTTATTTTTTAACATTCTTTTATATTGTCAAACTTAGCAAAGCTTTTCCCAACTTCATATTTGATATTAATTTGATCATTTTGTCCTAGTATGCTTTGTAATAAAGCCTTTACTAAGTTGCCACCTGCTAAATGAGAAAAAGGGTAACCTCCACCAAAACGAGCATTAAGTTCTAACAAAAAAAAACCGTTTTCATTTTCTAAAAAATCACAATCTAAATTGCCAATATGTTTTAAATTTAAAGCAATTTTTTTTGCATATTCTGCTAATTCTTTATTATAAATTGTTGTTGCTTTGTCAGTTTCACCTGCCCGCATTAATATTTTTTTTTTACAAATACAGCCATGATAATTACCAGACAAATCATTAAAAATATCTACACCATATTCATAGCCTTTTATAAAAGATTGAATAATAACTGTATCGTTAGGTTGGAAAAAATTTGCTAAATATGATTTAGAAATTAAATATTTACAGCTTTCAAAGGCTGAATAAAGTTCCTCAACATTGTTTATTACTTTTAAACCAAAACTTGCTGAACCCAGTCTTGGTTTTACTATTAATGGAAAGTGAGATTCTTTTTGCTTAATTGATTGAATGGCATGCGTTGGGTTTAGAAAAGAATTTGGTACAGGTATACCAATCGATTTTACAAACTGGGTTGTCTTCCATTTATCGTTACAAATTTCAACAATTTCACTGTCTGAAATAATCACGTTCACCCCGTTAGCTAAAAATAATTTTTTATTTCTTGCTAGAATTGGTAATTCTAAATCATTTAATGAAACTATAATGTCAATTTTATTTTCAATACAAATATTTAAGAGTTTATCAATATAGTTATTTGAATGTACAGAAGGAACAATAAATGATTTGTCACAGTTTTTTAAAGCTGGTGCAAAACTAGATTCATCAGCTCCACATACTAAACCCTTATTTCCTAATTCATATTTAAAATAATCAACTAAATATACACGACGACCAACACATGAAAGTAAAATATTCATTGACTAATAAATTTTAATTTTATTTATTAAAATCAGATTTCAATACTCGATGTTGTATAATAGTCTGATACTGCCCTCTACAATATACATGATTTTTCATCAATGCCTCTTGGACAAAGCCATTTTTTTCGTAAACCTTTCTTGCTCTTTCATTAGATGGAATAGTCCATAAATAAATTTTGTTTAAATTTAGCTCAAAAAAAGCATATTTCAATAAATTTGGAATAACTTCATCTGGTAATCCCAATCCTCTAAATTTTTTATTACCAATAGTAATGTACATTTGTGCATGACTATCTTTTCTATTAATCTGCAATAATCCAGTCATTCCAATTAATTCATTCGTTTGATTTAAACAAATACTAAAATGTAGCTTTGTCTGATCAAATAAATTTTTTTGAAACCACGCCTCTGTTTTGGCATAAGAAACAGGAAAATCAGAAATTAAATTTTCATATATTTCAGGATCATTAAACCACAAAACTCTATCTTTTAAATCTCCTTTTTCCAACATCCTCAAATATATACGCTCTGCTTTTAACATTAATAACCTCTTTCTAGATTAATAAGATTTTTTAATTTTGCATTATGTATGAAATTATTTAAGTTTTCAACAACATCCAATAAATGTGGGATACCCTCTTCGCTATAGCCACCTCTATGAGGTGATGCAATTAAATTTTTACATTCAAGCAAAGTTTTTGAACATGGTAAAGATCTTGAGTCTCCTCTTTTTGGATAATAATACCAAACATCAATTGCTGCTCCTGCTAAAGAACTTTTTAAAGCATCTATTAATGATTGTTCTTTAATAATTTCAGCCCTGGATATATTAATTATATATCCCCTACCTTTAATTTTGCTTAAAATATGATCATCAAATACACCTCTAGTCTTATTAGTTAGTGGAGCTGCAATAAAAATAATATCTGATGAAGATACGAAATCTTCTATTTCAGAAAAATTATAAAATTTAATGCCCTCTTTTTCTCTAATAGATGTTACACAGGCAACATGCTTTAATTTTATTCCTGTTAACATTTGGTAGATATTTTGATTAATCGCTCCAAAACCAAAGTAACCGATCGTTTTTCCTTTAAGTAAAGTTGGTGGAAAAAATCCCTCTGGATCACCAGGCCTATGCCATTTACCTTTCTTTAACTCACTATCATGAAATGGAATTTTTTTTAATAAAGAAAATAATAATCCCAAAGCTAATTCAGCAACACTATCTGAATTACTATGCGAATTTAAACACTTTATATTTAATTTTCTACAAGTAGAAAAATCAATACGATCAACTCCATTCCATGGAATTTGAATAAATTTTAATTTACTAACTACTTTTTTTAGTATTTCCTCGCTCGGTGGTGGACCTAAAAAAACATCAACTCCTTCGTGACATGCATCCATTATTTCTTTGTCTGTATAATTAGACGGTACAATAAATTCTCCATTTGGGACGTTTTTTTTTAAATATAACAAATCTGACTTTATAAAAGAATGAGTGCATACTATTCTCATCTTTTATTATATTTGGTATTAATAAAATTTAAGAGTCTTTTTATAGCTTCTTTAAACTCAAGTTTATCTCCTGCTAAAGATACTCGAATATGATCATCCCAGTGTTTACTAAAAACGATACCTGGAGTAACCGCGACATTTGTAGCTTTTAATAATTTTGTACAAAATAAATCTGAATTTTCATATAATTTTGATATATTAACCATGGCAAACATTCCACCCTCTGTTACCTTGTAAGATAAAAATCTATTAGATGATATAGCTTTGTTTAAATACTTTGAATTACTAATTAAATGAGCTTTATACTTATCTATGAAAGTCATTGGCAAATCTAATGCTGCTTCAGCACCTCTTTGAATAAATACTGGAATATTTGTATTTAAATGTTGTTGCAGGATTGATACTCTTTTAATATGTTTAGAAGGGCCAATTAAATAACCAATTCTCCAGCCAGTCATTGAATAACATTTTGAAAAACCATTTATAACAAAAATTTTTTCGTAATGGCGTCGATATTTTAATAAACTTATAAAAGAATTTTTTTTAAAAACCATTGTCGAATAGATTTCATCACTAATTATGTAGAAATTATTCAACTCTGCTAATTTAACTATCTTTTCAACATCAGTCTTAGACAAAATAGCGCCTGTTGGATTGTGAGGAGAATTAATTAAAATTGCTTTTGTTTTTGAATTAATCGTTTTTTGTAATTCTTTAAAATTTACTCTTAAAGTTAATTTATCTAGTGAAACCTCTTTTATTTTAGTCGATTTCTCAGCCATTTTAATTTGCGGTTTGTAACTTACATAAGATGGGGATATTATTATAATTTCATCATTTTCTTCAAGTATTGAAGTTAAACACAAACTCAATGCTTGTTTAGATCCAACTGTAATGATTAATTCTTGAGGTCCTATAGAAATATGATTATTTTCAATACTTTTTCTAATTTTATTAAGAAGTTCAGGTGTACCCCATGGTGATGCATATTTATTTTCACCTTTAAGCATTGATTTATAAGCTGCATCAATTATTTTTTTTGGAGTTGAAAAACTAGGTTCACCAAGACCCAAGGATAATATTTGAGTGCCATCGCAATTTTTATTTCTGGCTAGAGCTGAGAATTCTAATGAAATTCTATTAATAACACTTTTATCAATTGTCATTATTATTTTTATCTTTAATTTTACTTGATTGAGGTAAATTATCTGGATCTGCCAAATCAAATGCATGTTGATTTGGAATGTTGTAATATACATTTTTAAATGTAAAAATCACATATATAGTTTTAATTATTATCTTGATATCTGTTAAAAAAGATAACGTATGAATATATTTTAGATCAAAATCAATTCTTTTTGACCATGGAATTTTACTTCTTCCATTCACAATTGCTAATCCAGTGATACCTGGCTTAACATTAAATCTTTTTTTTTGATTTTTAGAAAAATATCGAAGTTGTTCTGGTAAACATGGTCTTGGACCTACAAGTGATATATCACCTTTAATTACATTAAAAAGTTGTGGTAATTCATCTAGTGAGGTTTTTCTTAATAAACTTCCAAAATATGTAATTCTATTATCATTTTCTTTTACTTCAAGGCCATTTTTAACTTTTTCAGCATCAACTTTCATGGTTCTAAATTTATATAAATCAAATTTTTTCATACTTTTACCAACCCTAGTTTGGATAAAAAAAACAGGACCTTTCATAGTAATCTTTATAAAAATAATAATAATTAAAAATATAGGTAGTAATACTAAAAATGCTGTTATTGCTGTCAAAAAATCAAAAACATTCTTTAAATAATTTTTATACATAAATTAAATGTATTTAGTAAATATTTTTTTTAGTAGTTTAATATCTGACCCTATCCTTTTTATAGGTTTGTGTGGATTAATTGGAAACATAATGCTAGTTTCACCAAGTAGTTTAGCATTTTGTAATCTTTTTTTTGGATAAAGTTTTGATTTTTTAAAAATTTTTTCTCTATAAATCTCAGGACATGATCCTATATTACATTCAATATTATTTTTATTTAACTGTTCGATCAATTTAATTTGATGAATTTTTTTTTTATTTACAAATAAATTTAATCGATAAAAAGAATGACTACATTTATTACATTTTTTGATATTAGACTTTAGAGGACAAGTTTCACATTTAAAGTCAGGTTTTTTTAGAATTTTATATTTTTGATAAAAATCTTTTAACTCGTTTAGATATAAATTTGCAATAAAATTTCTTTTTTTAATTTGTTGATCTAATGATTTTAATTGCTCTCTTCCAATTGCTGCTTGCATTTCTGTCATTCTGTAATTAGATCCTAAATGATCATGAAGCCATCTAAATCCAATTTTATGTTTTTTATTAAAAACACTGTTATAATTTTTCCCATGATCTTTTAAAGACCAGCATTTTAACCATAATTTTTTACTATTTGTTGAAATCATCCCACCTTCGCCACCAGTTGATATAATTTTATCTTGACAAAAGGACCAGTTAGAAATGTGACCAAATGAACCCACTTTTTTATTTTTATAAACTGCACCATGTGCTTGTGAACAGTCTTCAATTAAATATAATTTTTTTTTTTTTACAAACTTTAAAATTGGGTCTAGTTCACACGACAATCCATTTAGGTGAACTAAAATAATTGCTTTAACATTTTTATTATAAACTTTTTTAATACCTTCAATATTTAAATTACCATTATCATCTACATCAGCAAAAATAGATTTTAGGCCTAAATTTAATACACAACTTGCTGAAATTATGAATGATCTTGGTGTTACTATAACTTTATCAGTTTTTTTTAGATTTAATGCTTTTAAAGCTATTTCTAATGCAACACTTCCATTAGAAACAGCAATTGAATATTTGACACCATGATACCTAGAAAATTCTTTTTCAAAATTTTTACATTCAGATCCTGTCCAGTAATTTGTTTTATTTTTTTTTAATACTTTTGTAACTTTGCTAATTTGTTTTATTGAATACATATTCTTTTAATTAATTATTATCTTTAAATAATCCTCAGCTAATTTTTTATATGATCTATTCTTAAGTAACCAATCTCTGCCATTTTTACCAACTTTATTTAATTCTGACTTGCTCATCGAATAAAATCTTTTAATTTCATTAACTAATAATTTTGGATCTTCTGGAGGAATAAAATAACCACAATTTGCTTCATTTATCATTGAAGGGTAGCCATTATATGATGCTATAATTGGTTTATTTGAAAGCATATAGTCAATTAATTTATTCAGTGACTGGCCATATTGCCATCTTTTTTGATTACGAGTAGATAAGTATAAGACATCTGCTTGCTTAAGAGCTGATTGAACTTGATTTTTATAAACCTTTGGAGCAAAAATTAAATTAGACAAGTGTTTAAACTTTTTTATATAATTATTTTTTTCAGGTCCATCACCTACTAATACAAACTTTATTTTAGAATCTTTTTCTAACAATTGTGCAGCTTCAAATAATGTATTTAATGAATTGTTTAGTCCAATGCTTCCCGCATAAACAATTTTGAAATAATTTGAGTTTAAATATTTATCAACATACTCAGAGCTCAACTCCTTATGACTATCTGACATTTGATCACTTACACCCATCGGTATACAGTATGTTGGTTTTGGATAACCTAATACTTTATTTACATGTTCTTTTAAATTTGGCATTGTTCCAACTAATATATCTGATTTTTTATAACCCCAATATTCAATAAATTTAAGAAAAATCACAAATGGGTTACTCCAACTTAAGCTGCTGTTTTCTACTATTGACAACGGCCAAATATCCCTAATTTCAAAAACTAATTTAGATTTAAACCTTTTCTTGAGATAAATACCATTTACAATTGTCAAAAGAGATAAGCTAGATACAATTATTACATCTGGCTTTGGAAGATTTTTTTTATTCAAACAAAATAAGTTCCATTCAAAAGAAAACCAACTTAAGACTCTTTTTATCGATTTTGGATTTGCATATTGAAGAGTTTTAACAATAATAACACATACATCATCTTCGTAAAATTTTTTATATCTACAATTTAATTTAAGTAAATTATAGTTAGGTAATGAGTCTGAAGTGATAACTACTGATTTATATCCCTTCAATGCAAAATTTTTCATTAAGTCCCATCCTCTATTACCAAAAAAATCTTTATCAGGGGTCCTAGTATATTTTGAAATATGCCAAATAACTTTCGTCATAAATAAAATTAAATTAACAATTTAAATTTTTTAAAAAATATTTATTAGTAAATATATTTAATTTAAAATTTACCAAAATTTATTTTCTTTTTAATTTTTTTCAAATTAATCAAATCTAAGCCTTCAAGGCCCATGATTTTCACATTGTCTTCAATATCATTTATAATGACAGATCCTATTCCAATTGTTGCATTATCCCCAATTTTTTTGCTTTGCATGATGCTACAATTTGCTCCAATCCAACAGTTTTTGCCAATTTTTACAGAACCACAAATTTGAGCGTGGGCAGCTATAATACAATTTTTTTCAATAAAACAATTATGGGCGATATGAACATGATCACTTAATTTTACATTTGAATTAATAACTGTGTTATCTATTGTTCCTTTCTGAATTGTACAAATAGAACCTATTTCTACATTATCGTTAATAATTACACTTCCTAAATGTGGTATTCGTATTGGGGTATTATCTTCCTCAAAATCAAAACCAAAGCCATCTTCACCAATAACTGAGCCAGATTTTATGAAGCAAAATTTTCCGATTTTTACATTTTTTGAAATAACAACATTATTCATGATTATTGTGCCTTCTTTAATAATCACTCCAGACTCAATTACACAATTTGAACCTATGGATACACTAGAATGAATATCTGTATCTTTGGCAATAACTGCTGTTCTGTGAATAGACTGTTTGTTATCATTTTCAAAAAAAAATTTTTGTAAAACTTTAGCAAAACTTAGTCTTGGATTATTAGAAATTAAAAAACTTGTACCAAATTCTTTTTTACTTTTTTCATAATTTTCTCTAGAACATATAACCAATACATCGCTTATTTTTAATGAGTCAAACTTTTTATTTGTAAAAACTATGGTATTTTTTTTTGGACTTGAAAAAGAAGAGGCTGCAACAATTGTAATATTTTCACCAATTAACTCTTCATTAAGAAAATTAGCAATATCTTTAGCATTTATATTATCCATCTAATTACCTCAAAACTTTCAGCATACATGGTCCCAATTTGCACACCTCTAGTTCGCGCAAGAGAGAAAACAAAATCTTTATTCATATAACTTCTAGTTTTTTGAGATTTATATTTATTAAGAGCATCCCATTTTGCTTGGATATGTTTTTTCTTAAGCCTTACAAACATCATATTTTTGAAATTTAAGTTATTCCAAAGAAGCTCGTAGGATAATATTATACAATTTTTAAAAGCTCTCAAGCCCTCTTGAGCGATAACACCATGGTCTTGATGTATATCTTTTAAAGATGGCATAAGCACCAAGTCAGGTTTAATTTTCTTTTTAATTTTTATCATATCTTCAAGAATTTCTTGTCTTGTCGATGTAAAAAATCTTACTTTATAATCATAAATTGTTAAATTTTTATTTTTTATTCCAAGAATTTTAGTTGCCGCTTTAGCTTCATGTATCAATACATCTTCCTTAAAACCATTCTGTTTTAAGCTTTCTCTTGCTGATGAAAAAGCAACATAAAATACTTCTGAGCCTTCCTCTAAAAATTTTGCAATTGTCCCTCCACACCCAATTTCCCCATCATCTGTGTGAGGCGCTAAAACTAAAACTTTTTTAAATAATTTAGGCATGACAACTCAGATCTTATTTAATACCAAATTGTATAATTTAACAAGATGTTTAATTTCAAAATCTAAATTAAATTTTTCAATTATTCTTTTTCTACCCTTCTGTCCTAATTTTTTTCTTATTTTCTTATTTTTTATAAGATAATCAATTTTACTTTTAATATCTTTAACATTTCCAGGTTTAACGAATTTACAAACACCATTAAACAATTTTTTTTTGTTGCCAACATCTGAAATTAAAAAAGCTAACTTACAAGCCATAAACTCAAAGGCTTTAACAGGATATCCAATTCTTGCGCTTGGTGAGTCGTGTATTAAATGAATTCCTAGATCTGATGATTTCATATAGCTATATATTTTTTGTGGCGAAATTCTTCCTAAATATTTTACGTGTTTCCATCCATTTAATTGCTTACAATATTTTTCAAAGGATTGACTTGACCAAGGTCCTGCTAATAATAATTTCACTTTACCATTATAATGATCAACTAAATTGATAGCATCTTCTATTCCCCTAGATTTTGAAAGACTGCCTGGATAAATTATTGTAAAAATATTCATTTTTTTTTTGAACGTTTCTATAGCATCAATTGCGTGAACATCAGGAAAATTTCTATATAAAATAGTATTTTTATTAATTTTTATAAATCTTTTTTTTAAAGACGGCACAACTGTTACAATGCCATCAAATCTTTTACAAAAAAAATTTTCTACGATCTTACAAAATTTTGAAATCATTGGTGTTAATTTTTTTGGTAAATAAGTCTTATTAAGAATTTGCTTGGGCAAATCTTCGTGCACATCATAAATAACTTTCTTTCCAAAAAATTTTAATAAATAACTCACTATGAAAAGTTCAGGGTCATGAAAATGATATAAACTACTATTTTGCCTTAAAGCTTTAAAAAACATATATATATTTAGAATTGTCATTCTATAAATTCTTGAATTTGTTTTAGGAAAAGATATTATTTTCACATTTTCAATAATTTCTTGTTTTTTTTCATGTAAAGCTATTAAGGTAACATCATATCCAGCTTTAGATAATTTTTTACATTGCTTATCAAGCAAGCGACCAGAATTAGCATTATGAACTATAGAGAAATGACATATTTTTTTTTTTATCATAAATTTATCAATAAAACTTATAATTTAAGTTTTTATTTATTTACAGTGCTTAAAAATAATAGCAAAATTAATTAACATTATATTTTACTTAGGTTTTTTGAATAATATCACTATTATATTTTCAAATATTTTTTTTTCTCAGATAAACTAAAAAAAATTTTATCTATGAGTTTCATCCTCACTTTCTAATCAATCCTAAAATTATCATGATTAAACTAATAATACAAAAAGATTGTATTGGATTTAATATGAAATGTTGTAATTTAATATTTTTATATAAGCAAATTTTAAATTAATGAAAAAAGTTTTACATTTATGTTTAAATTCTTTTTTATCGGGTAGTAGAGTTCTCAAAGAATCTTTGACTCTAAGTAAAAATAATTACGATGTTAAGATTTTTGCAGTACATGATGAGGGACTTAAAGAATTTGAAAAACTAGAAAAAATAAATATTTATCGCATAAAACTTAAAACAAAAGGACTACCTAAAATAAAAATTTTTCAATTTTTTAAATATTTAGAATTTTCTTATTATATATTTAAAGAGATTGAAAATTATAATTTTCTGCATATTCACGGCTTGTCTTCTTTACCTCTAGCAATTTTTTTGAAAAAATTCAGAAATAAAAAAATTAAAATTATTTATGACTGTCATGAATATGAGACTGAAAGAGATAATAAATCTTTGCTTGCAAAATATTTATATAAAAAAATGGAAAAAATTTTTATAAATTCAAGTGATTATACGATTACTGTTTCTGAGTCTATTATGTCAGAATATAAAAAGCTATATAATATAAGTAATATTCAATTAGTTTATAATGCTCCATTTTACTCGAGCCATATTTCATCAAATATTTTTAGAGAAAAATTTAAAATCAATCAAGACCATAAAATCTATATTTACCAAGGAAAATTTTCAAGATCACGAGGAGTAGAAAAATATATTGAAGTTTTTAAACAACTTAAAGATTTTAAATGTTGCTTAATACTAATGGGATATGGTGACCTTATCGATGACGTTCAAAAAGCAGCGGAAAATAATAATAATATTTTTTATCATAATCCAGTTAAACTAAAAGAGATTCAAAATTATACTAGTTCAGCTGATTATGGGCTAAATATCACAAATAATACCTGTCTTAGTAGGTATTATGCTTTACCAAATAAACTTTTTGAATATGCTATGGCAAGAATACCATTAATTGTATCTAATGACTACGAAAGAGGAAACTTTGTAAAAAATAAAAAAATTGGTTTTGTTACAAAAGATACAAAACTAGAAAGTATAAAAGAAGTTGTTATAAAATCACTCAGCTATAAAAAAAATTATTTTTTTGAAAATTTAGACAAAGTTGCTAATGAATATAATTGGGATTTAGAATCAAAAAAAATAAATAATATTTATGAAAATTTAAACTAAAATTTTATCAATTAAAAAATAACTAATAGATATGTTGATTAGACATCATGTTACAATATGGGATAAACATACTTAATAATTTAAAATTTCATTGAAAATTTTAATTTGGTTTTTATTTTGAAGTCTTGTGTTATGCCAAAGCAATGTAAAACTACCATTTACCAATTTACATTTTTTTTTGAGATCTTTCATAACATTCAATGCTTCATTTGAGTATCCAAGCCCCATGTAATTTACAACACTTGCTTCCATTACTATTAATGGTTGTTGTTTTAGATTAAGTTTATTTTTACTTAACCAGCCCCACATACTAAACTTTTTACAGGTTCCGTATTTAAATCCTGGGTGATCAGCATAAGATCCGGTGGTATCGTACTCAAACCTTGCAATGTTTAAAAAATCTGGTGTTACAGCACTATCCCATCGCAAATAATGTTGTCGATTACCTCTAATTTTTTGAGTGATTTCAATATCATTAAAGGTTTTTTCAACTATTGCTTTTTGTTGAATAATTTTTTGCTTATCTTGATAAGTTTGATAGCTGCCATGTATGCCAATTTCATGTCCACGAGTAACAATTTTTTTAATCAAATTTATAATTTTTCTATCTCTAATTTCATAGCAGCCATTATTAGGTTCACTAGAAGAAGGAATGAAATTAAAAGTTGCCTTTAATCCTGCGAGTTCACATGCGTCCATATAAAAATCAAATGTATAATGTCTGTCAAATTTATATATACCGAATTTATTAAAAATATATCTGTTTAAACGCTTTAACATTTCAAGAAAGTTTTTACGTTTAACTAAGTCTCCCGTACAAGCTTTAAAAGTTTTAAATATAGTTTCAACCGAACAATCAAAAGGTCTATCAACATCACAACTCACCTGGGTTTCTGTTTGATACTGTTTACGCTTAAGATCTGGCCAAATTTGCACCATACAAGACCATAAAATTTCTAAATATTCATCAACTATAGGTCTATTTAAAAAATTACCTTTAAAAGAAATAGACGATGATGAAAGAAATCGATCATGTTTATCGCGGTTTTTTACAATTAGTTCCTCATAACGCGAGAGCATAAAAAAAGCGCTCCCAAATATATCTAGGTTTAAATGAATATGCTCATTATTTTTTACAAGACCTGGGGTACCAAATAAAATTGGTATACTGCGCTCAACTAAATTTACACTAATTTCATCTTTTGAAGGTGTCCAGCTTTGTAAGGGTAAATTAGGCATAGATTTTTCTTCTAGCCAATATTCTCTTGCTTTACTAAAAAAACTAGTATCCAACGTTAACTTTAAAGATTTATCAAAAATATTTTCTCTTGTAATCTCAACAAGATTTTTTTCATGTGTTTCTACTTTAAAATTTAATCCGAGAAATTCTCCTAGCAATATATCTATTACATACAATTGTTCATTTTTATAAAAATTAGGGATTCTGATTTTTAGTGTTGACATATTTAATTAAATTTATGATTAGAATATTTAAAATTAATATTTATTTCAATATATCTCGTACAAAGTTTACAGTTTTAATCAACTTAGATGGAGTGTGCTTAACTGAAAAATACATTGTCTGTTTTGCACCAAAAGCCCGGAAGTGTCGTTCAATATTTTTTTTCATAGATCCCTCGAAATCAAAACTCTTAGTCACAGTGCTAGCAAACTTTATCGCTTCCCACAAACACAAACTAATTGCACCACTAGTTCTAAAATCTGGCTCACTACCTCCCATTAAATAATATGCACTTTGCTGATCCCAAACTAAATAAACTCCCGCATAAGATCTTCCTGTTTCATCTTGAGCAATAAAAATCCTTCTTACTTTTTTATTTTCACAAGCAGCATTTAATCTCATAATCAAATTCTTGAAATTAGACTTATCCTTCCCTTGCCTTTTAAAATTCTTAATATAAAGGTCCAAGAAAACTTCAATGCTCTTATCGGTGTACACCTTTAAACAAGTACGCTTTTTTGCCTTATGTATCTCTCTTTTTATATTTTCACGAAGACCACTCCAGAGCTCATCTTGATTGGAGAGATCTGGTAAACGGTAAGTATAATGAGTAGTTTGATTAAAGCCTACCCAAAAAAAAGGCAACCAGTTGGTCTGACTAAAATGCCATTTCTGATTAAATTCATCATAACGAGGAAGAGCTGCAATCAATTGTTGCAACAAATCTTTCTCTCTACTCAAGCGCGTAGTTTGCTTCCCATCAACTTCACGTATCCATGGCCCTAATGTTTGAGTTAAAGGTGGTTGTCTCAATTTAATTTGTCCAAAACGTTTGTAAGTCACATAAGGCATTGAAGCTACTACCTGACCACCTTTCTCGACAAGCACAACATCCCAGTTAGCTTTACCAGCGACAGCATCTAACCACCAGGCCTGACTGAAGATTGGAATTTTTGCCTCTTTAATACAAAGATTTCGATATATTGTTTTTTTATCCATTTTTATTTTTTTTTAAAATTACATGATATCGATATTCAAAATTAAAAGAGCTTATTATTTCTATATCTAATTTTTTCTCTAAAGCCTTTTGCTGCCAATATGATGTGAGATAGCCATAACCAAAATTGCGATTTTTAAATTGTATAGTTTTTTTATTACCATGAGTTTTTATACTATAAGAAATCATTTTAATCATAGAGGTAATTTTTTTAAAAACTAATTTTATCTTTTTATTTTGAGGTTTAGGTAAATAAGAAGTGCCAAGTGATAAAGTTTGAAATCTTATAGGATCAATACAATCAAACAAATAAAAAGATTTAGCGTCATGATTATTTGTAAATATTTCTAATAGCGCATCCATTCTTTTCTGATCTAAATACTGATTTAATGCACCAGTAGTTAACCATATTGGAATTGTACACTTTGGCAGGTATAAGAAAGGATCTGTTTGAATAAAATTAATTTTTTTATCTTCGATTTCTTTTTTTGCTAGTTCTATCATTTTTTCTGAAAAATCGAGAGCTTCTTTTATTTTTATCTTTGAGATAAGAAATTTGAGCAACTCACCTGCACCACAACCCAAATCAATGCAATCCATATTCTTTTCATATCTATTCACAATCAATGCTTGCTCTTGAGCTTTAAATTCAAGATAATGATCTTCATTTTTTCTATTGCCGCTATTATTTTTTTTATTCCAAAGATCTTGATAAAAATTATTTGAAAAAATTTGAGACATTTTGTTAATAGCTAAACAATGAGTTTAAAGTAATGTTTTTGCCAAGATCGCCAATAGATCTAATAATGACTATATTTTCTTTTGTTCTTGAGTTGCAAAATTGTGAGTTTTTTTGTGAAGAAAATAAAGACTTCTCAAAAAATTTGAGAACTTTTATATTTTTTTGTTCCACAATAACATCAAATAATGCAAATATTTCGATAACTCTTTTATATAAAATTTCATGATTAATTGACATAGGATTAATTCTAGTTTGAATCAGAAATATATTTCTTTTTGTTTTAATATTTAAATGATTATCTTTTGTCATTCTGTGAATAATATTATCATCTGGAAGATTAATGTAAGTAGGTATTTTTTTTTTTATTTTTTCAAGGACTTCAATCACAACGTGCCAGTATTTGTTTTTGATATATGTTTCCGAAATATCAATTATTTCTGCAAGATTACTTTCTTTTTTTACCTCTACTGATTCTGTTAAATATATCTTTTTGGCCTCAATTTTATCCTTGGTTGTAATTACTTCCAAATTTTTATTATCCAATTTATAAACATCAATAAATTCTGTATTGATAATTTTTACATTATTTTTCTTAACTTGACATATTAGCTGCTCAATGAAATAAGAATAACCAAATATTGGTTCCATAATACCATTAAATGAGAAAATACTAATAAGTTTATATCTTATACCAAATTTTATAAGTTTCGATAAATTCTTAAATTTTAAGTTTCGCCCTTTTTGAATTTTATTTGGTAAAAAGAAATTGATAAATTTTACAAATGGTAATGCCAAAAGTAAACCAACTTGTGTCAAAATCTTCCTTAATTCCCTTTGAGGGCAAAAATAATTTTTAATTTTGTTATTTTTAAGTATTTTTATTGGTTGTGGGTTGCAAACTTTAAAAGGAACACCAGAAATATCAGATAATTTTCTATAAACATTACTATAATGCTCTATTAAATGACAGGCTGTTTCTAACCTTGCACCGCCTAATTGTATTATTTTTTCATTTGACCAAGCTCCGCCATTGATAGAGTCTTTTTCAATTATAATTACTTTTTTTTGAAGCTTAGAAAGTTTTATCGCAGTTAACAAAGAAATTGGGCTAGTTCCAACAACACATGCATCATAAAGTATTTTCATATTAATATTTCTTTATTTTTTTTGATGATAGGATTATTGCTAACAAGTATAATGAATATGACAAAATTGTTGATAAACAAAATACGAAAAAAAACTCATAAGTGTCTAGTCTATTAGCAAAATAATAGAATACTAAGAATAATTGAGTGATATCAAAAATAGTCCAAATTCCATAGTATTTTAAATTTCCTGAAGCACTAATTGTGTTGCTTATTATTGATACTACGAACCGTATCGCAAATGCTGGCGCCATAATACTAACAATTTTTCCAGAATCTTTCCATTGTTCTCCAAACACAATTGACATTAAATTTTCGCCCCATATCATTAAAACCAATGTGCTTGGAGTAATAATAATTGTTAATAAAGCTATTAATTTAAATAAATATGGCAGCACAGCTACATTATGTTTAATAAGTTCAGTAACTTTTTTTAAATTAACCTGTGAAAATGAAGAAGATATAAATCTTAAAGGAGCAACTATAACTTTTGATACAAGTGCATAATATCCAACTATAGTAGGTTCAAAGTATTTGTTTAAAAGTATTATATGCATTGATAATGAGATTGTATTTAATAAACTACTTGGTAGGTTTAAAAGTGGGAAACTTTTATACTTTTTCATTAGAGAATATTTAATTTTATCAAATTTAATCTTATCTATAGTTATTTCATTTTCATATAACCTAATATATAAAACTGAACTTATTGTAACTGATAAGATTAGAGAAACAATCAAACCACTAATCTCAAATTTATATAAAAATAATCCAAAAAATATAGAAAAGAATGCAATTAGAAAAGATTTTACAAAAGTAAAATAAGAAATATTTTTATACTCTTTTCTGCTGTTAGAAAAATTTCTGCATATTGTAAATATTGCATTTGTAAATATTATTAATGGTATTAAGTAGAAATAACCTCCTAAACTATGAGCTTTAAACAAATCACGTAAATATTCATCAAAAGTCAGTTGTAAAATCGTAAAAACAATAAATGTTAAGAAAGTTAATAATATTGCTAAATTTGTTATCTGTATAGATTCACGCTCACTTTGAGATACAACAATAGCCAATTCATATCTTCCTGAAGCTACAGGCATAAAAATTCTAGCTATAGCGCCAATTAATGCTAATGCTGCAAAATCAATTGGCGTGTAGTATCTAGTGAGAATAGGTATACTCAATAATGATAATATCTGTGCAGAAACAGTACCTAATCCCACAGTACCAACTTGTTTCAAGAATATACTTTTTTTGACTCTGTTCTTGAAATAAAAAAATAATATAGTAAGCTTTGATAAACATATCTTAAATAAAGTAATCATTAAAGTTCAGCTCTTACTTAAGAATTAAGTTTGTTATTTTTTCAACAATATAATCAATCTGAGTATTATTTATAAATGAATTCATTGGTAAACTTAAAACTTCTTTAGAGGCTTTGTCTGAAATTAAAAAATCTCCATGTTTGCCTTTTAAATATCTAAAACATTCCTGTAAATTGAGCGGTATTGGATAAAAAACAGATGTTGGAATACCCTCTTCTTTCAAACTTAATTGCAAATTATCTCTGTTTTTTACCCTAATAGTGTATTGTGCCCACGCACTTGTTCTATTTGATTTTACAGTTGGTGTTAAAAAGTTCTTTGGTAATTTTTTAGAATATTGATTTGCTACTTTTTGACGATTTTTTAATTCTTGTTTAAAATTTGGTAATTTGGCTAATAATATCGCAGCTTGAAGAGTGTCTAATCTTCCACCTATTCCAATGTATTGATGGTGATATCTTTTATTTTGACCATGTACTCTTAGAAGTTTAATTTTATGCGCATATTCTTCATCATTAGTAAAAACTGCTCCACCATCCCCATAACATCCAAGAGGTTTTGATGGGAAAAAACTAGTTGTTGATATATCTCCTAAATTACTATCCATTTTACCGTTGTAAGTAGAGCCAAAACTTTGTGCTCCATCAATAATTACTTTTAGGCCATGTTTGTTAGCTATAACCTGAATAGCATCAATATCTGCTGGTTGGCCGTAAAGACTTACAGGCATAATAGCTTTTGTTTTATTTGTTATTTTTGCCTCAATTAGATTAGCATCAATGTTATATGTGTCAGGTTCAATATCAACAAAGACTGGTTTTGCTTTTAACAATGCGATCATTTCCCCAGTAGATATCCAGGTGAATGGGGTAGTAATAACTTCATCATCCGGTTGTATATCAATTGCCATTAGCGCAAGTAATAATGCGTCAGTTCCGGATGAGCAAGAGATAGCATAATTTGCACCAGTGAAGTTTGCTAATTCTTTTTCAAGCAGATTAACTTCTTCACCTAAAATATAATTTGATTTATTTAAAACTGCTTTAATATTCTCATCTATTTTTTCCTTATAGGTTTGATATTGTAGTTGTAAATTTGCAAAATCAATTTTCATAATTAATCTTTTACAGTAACTTTATCTCCTTTTAACTCATATATTTGATTTGTATGTTTACATATTGTTTTTGCATTTCCTTTAATAGGTAAATCTAATTTTTCTCCATATTCACTCATCCAACCTATTTGCTTTCCAGGTACACCAATCATTAATGCATAATCAGGTACATCCTTGCTAATTACAGCACCCGCACCAATAAAAGCAAATTTACCAAGTTTAACACCGCAAATAATAGTGCAATTAGCACCTATTGTTGCACCTTTTTTAACGAGGGTTTTTTGGTACTCATTTTTTCTCTCAACTTCTGACCTTGGATTATTTACATTCGTAAATACACAAGAAGGACCACAAAACACTCCGTCCTCTAAAGTTATTCCTTCATAAACACTGACGTTATTTTGTATTTTAACATTTTTTCCTATATTAACTTTAGGGCCTACAACAACATTTTGACCGAAAGAACAATTTTCACCAATTTTACAATCATTCAAAATATGGCTGAAATGCCAAATCTTTGTGTTGTTTCCAATGTTTACATTGTTGTCTATGTAAGATGTTTCATGAATAAACACATCTTTATAATTATATTTTTTATTCATATTTTTTTAAAAAAACTTATCGAGTTTTTTTCATAGAGTTTAAATTATATCTTTTCCAATAATTTCCAAATATTTCACTCTCCGTTGGTTGATTAATTTTAATTTTTTCTACAATTTTAGTAATATTTAAAAAATGTTTATAATTTAAGTTTTCATCAAAAATGTTTTTACCCCAAGTTCCGCATCCCATTGAAAGAGAGAAGGGTAATCCATTATCAAAACTTCCTCCAGTTGCAAAACTATGTATCTGATTTACTATGACTCTGCTTACGGGTAACTCTTTTCCAATTCTTAAAATATTATTTTTATTATTGCTATGAATGCTACATGAATGACCTTGGCCCTGATGTTTTAGAATTTCTTTAGCTAGCTTCAGAGCTTGGTTAAAATTTTTAACTTTATAAATAGTTAATACAGGGGAAAGTTTTTCTCCTGAAAAAAGATATTTTGGCCCCACACCTTTTTCTCTAACCATAAGAAATTTAGATTTTTGATATTTATCATTATCAAAATTAGCTATAGTTGCAATTTTTGAGGCATCTTTTGCAATTATATCCCTGTTTAAAATAAAATTTTTATCCCACATTTTATTAACAAGAATTTGCTTATCTCGACTATTTAAAAGCACTCCACCCTCTTTCTCTAGATAATTCATGAATTTTTTATAAACATTATCAATAATAATGACACTATTCTCTGAAGAACAACTAGTTGAATTATCAAAAGTTTTTGAAGCTTTTATTTTTTTTGCAGCATTGGCAAGATCAGCAGAAAGATCAATAATTGATGGAACATTACCTACACCTACGCCTAATGTTGGAGTACCAGTTTCAATAGCTTTCTTTATATTAAATTGCGCACCAGTTGCTACAACTAAATCAACTGATTTAAACAACTCAATAGTATCATTCATATTACTAAGAGGAGGAAGTGACTGCACGAGATGAATTGGTGCACCCACACGTCTTAATGCTTTCTGTGTCAATTTAACAACTTTTGAGCAGACTCTTGCTGCCTTAGGTGATGGTGACAATATTATAGCGTTTCTACATTTAAGTGCATTTATAATTTTATTAAGAGGGGTTGCGATTGGATTTGTTGCAGGTGTCATTGCTCCAATCAAGCCCACGGGTCTCGCCACATGTGTTAGACCTTTTTTAATTTCTTTTCTTATTATTCCTATTGTTTTAACATTTTTTAAATCTCTTAACAGGCCAATAGTTTTCCGTTTATTTTTTAGTATTTTATCCTGAACATTTCCTAGTCCTGTATCTTTAACTGCCATCTCACAAAGCATTTTATTATTATCATTATTGATTATTTCCCATGCGATAGCTATAATAATTTCATCTATTTTATTTTGTGAAAAATTAATTATTTTTAACTGTGAAGCTCTTCCTTTTTTAACTAATTCTCTAATTCTCATAATAGATTTTAATTTTACGATAAAATTTAAGCTTGATACAATTATAATTTATTACAGAATAATTCAATATTAATATTCAAGCACATCACTTATTTAAATTCTGTAAATTAATTTTTATTTAAAGCTAAATTATTAAACTTAATTTTTTCTAGACCTTTTATTGATCCTTAAATTAATTAGCATAGACTAAATTAATAAGTGATTTCTTTATAATTTTAAAATCCTATACAAAATTTAAAACATATTTTCTTCATAAATATATGACGAAAACTTTATATTTTTCTGCAAATTATTTTTAAAAGGACAATTGAAAGAATGCTGATAGATTTCATTTTACTATAGTTGTTCTTATGGCTAAAAGTCCTAAATAAGCAAAAAAAATAGAAGCTGAAATTGAAAAAATACCAATCAAGCTCCCACTTTTAAATAACAAACCTAAAAGATATAAAATAACCCAGTATAAAAAAGTTGTGTGATAATAGTTAAAGAACCCATATATAACACCTAATATAACCAAGAAGATTAATATGCCACCAAAGAAAATACCATATGTGATTAATATTTCAGCAAAGATGTTATGCGGATAAGTTCCAAACTCATAGCCATAGTAGATTTGAAAGTAGTTGAAACCACACCCTATTAGCAAACATTCTCCTCGATCTTCAAGTAAGTTAAAAGATTGTTTAAGTAGGATATCTCTATTCCCGAAACTTACACCTTCTAAAACAGCAACTAATCGCTTAACAATTAAGAATTCATTAAATATTTCACTAACATAGAGCTGAAAAAAAAATAAAAGAAAAAAAAAAATTATTATTAGCAATAAACACAATTTAAAAGAAAGTTTTCTTAACAGCATTCCAAAAATGATTATAACTCCAATTAAAAGATCCCCTCTAGCGCCACCTAAAGCAGCCATAGCCAACATAGCAATCGCCGTAGCCGCTAATGCCAATTGAGCAGAAAAGTTACGAACTGATAAAGTTAAGAAAACAAAAATTATTCCACTAATTGCAAACAAGCGTGTGGTGTTTTGTGAGTATAGAGACGTATTATTTAAATCATATACAATTTTTGGGATTGGTTTTATAATTAAAGCATCTGTTGCGAGAAGGAGAAATGGACCAATTATCAACATAATTGGTAATAAATAATTAAAATTTAACTTCAGTAGTGATTTGGATTTCAGATAACTGGTAATTAATCTACTTCTATCTATAGAAGAGGTGAACATATTTGTTTTTAATCTATTGTTTTCGATGAAGACAAACATGGTCAAGATGAGAGAAAGAATAAGAAACAAATATTTACGTAGATCAATTAAAAGTAATCCACCGTTTACAGCACTTAGAATAAAACCATACATCAAAATGAATATGTGAAAATATAATGCAAAAAATACATTTTTTTGAATCTTATTTGATTGAATTGAAACTACTAAAGAATGCAGTAAATATATACCCATCGCTAATAACAAAGAGTACCTAATAGGTTTAAAAATTGTGATTAAATCATTATTGACATAGAACCCATTCAAAATAATTATTGTTATAATTGCACCAAATTCTTGTGTTCGAAAAAGAGGATTTGCACTAGGATATTTCATTGGTTTATTTTATTATATTTGTTGAGTACAAGAAATAGTTTAAATTTAAAACATGATCGAATTATCAAATTTTAAACCATGGTCTAATGGTAAGTTTCATTTATAAAAACGTTTATTGAAGAAATACATCATTACAATATGAGTTCAATATTGATTAGGTCTACACTTTTATCATTTTACTATTGATCTGTGATTGTGTTGCTCTGGTTAATACTTCTAGAACTTTTAAACCTTCATGTTCATTAGTAAAAGGCTTTATGTTGTTTTCTACGACATCAATAAAATGCTGACATTCATTTTTTAAAGGCTCATCCTCAATCACTTTAACAAACTCTAATTCATCTTTTTTAATTGAAGGAGAGCTTTGGCTTATTTCAGTTTGATATCTTTGTATCGATAATTTTTCATTCCAAGGCTTAGTGTCATCAAAAACTAACATTGCTTTTTTTCCAATTACTACTAATTTTTGTTCTTTGTAAGGATGTAGCCATGAAACTGAAATATGAGAATTTAAACCTGATTTAAAAGTTATGTGAATAGTTGCCGTATCTGTAATATTGTCTTGAAGCATAGCTGTAGAGTGCGCAGTTACAAATTTAGGATCTTCTTTTGCTAGTGATAAAATCATTGAAATATCATGAGGGGCGAAACTCCAAATCACATCCTCTTCTGTTCTTACTTTTCCAAAACTTAAACGATTAGAATATATATAATTAATGTTGCCAATCTCACCACTCAATACTATGTCTTTAACTTTTTTAAATACTGGGTGATATTGTAAAAGGTGGCCTACCATTAATTGAACTTTATTTTCTTTAGCTGTTTTAATCATTAATGTTGCCTCATCTTCATTCATGGCTAAAGGCTTTTCAACAAATACATGTTTGCCCTGTTTCATGGCATCAATTGCCATTGCAGCATGATGTTTTGCAGGTACTGCTAACACCACTCCCTCTATGTTTGAGTCATTAATAATTTCTGGAAATGAATGATTTTGAACGCTGTATTGTTCTGCGTATTGTTTTGCAATGTCAATATCTGGATCACAAATTGAAGCTAAAACTCCTAATTCATAAAAATTTCGAACTAAATTTTTTCCCCAATGACCACAGCCAATGACTGCTATATTTTTTTTCATAAAATTTTATAGCCTAAAAACACTAAATCCTTGATCCATTAAATCTTGTTTTTTAAAAATAGACTTCACATCTGCAATTACAGGATTAGATCCTTTACAATAACTCCTAAGTTGTTCAGCTGATTTTAAACGGTATTCATCATGGCCAACTGCCACAATCAAAGCGTCAACTTGGTTTTTTGAATTTATTACTTGAACGTTAATACCATGTATATTTTTTAACTCTTGTGGATCAGCCCATGGATCATCGATTATTACATCTATTCCCCAGTTTTTAAGTTCGTCTATTATATCTAAAATTTTACTGTTTCGAATATCTGGACAATTTTCTTTAAAAGTAATCCCCATGATACCTACAGTGCTTGTATTAAGGTCTATGCCGTTCACGGTCATTTTCTGGATAATTTTTTTTACTAAATAAAATGCCATGTTATCGTTAATTCTTCGACCTGCTAAAATGACCTGCGGGTTATATCTAACTTTCTCTGCAGCATGTGTTAAATAATAAGGGTCAACTCCTATACAATGCCCTCCAACAAGTCCAGGTCTAAAGGGTAAAAAATTCCACTTACTTCCAGCTGCCTCTAGAACATCTAAAGTATCGAGATTTAGTCGTCCGAAAATCACAGATAATTCGTTTACAAGTGCAATATTTAAATCACGCTGTGTATTTTCAATCACTTTTGCCGCTTCAGCAACTTTTATACTAGAAGCTTTAAAGGTTCCTGCAGTAATAATTGATTGATAAAGTTTGTCTACTTCTTCAGCTATTTCAGGTGTGGATCCACTTGTAATTTTTTTTATTTTAGTAATTGTATTAACTTTATCACCTGGATTAATTCGTTCAGGACTATATCCACAAAAAAAATCTTGATTAAACTTTAATTCAGATGCTTTTTCAAGTTCTGGCACACAAACATCTTCCGTTACGCCTGGATAGACGGTGGACTCATAAATTATAACATCATTTTTAGACAGAACGCTTCCAATATCTTTAGATGCTTCTATTAAAGGATTGAGATTTGGTCGATTTGCTTGATCAATTGGAGTTGGAACTGTTACGATATAAAAGTTACAATCTTTAATCTCATCAATTTTATTTGTATATTTTACATTGTCTTGAACAGATAGAAGATTTTTAGCTGATACCTCCGATGTATTGTCATGTCCTTTTTGAAGTTCATCAATTCGAGATGGGTTAATATCATAACCTATAACTTTAAATTTTTTAGCAAACTCGACAGCCAGAGGTAGACCAACATAACCAAGTCCAATGATTGCGATTTTTTTTGACATCAAATTCTAATTTTAATATTTAAAAATAAATTTTTTACTTAATTAATAGCTTATAAAACATTTCAAACCATTAAATAAACAAATGACAAAAAAAATCTGCTATAAGTCCTTAAAGTTTAAATTTTAAATAAACAATATAAATCTAATTTGATTAATTTTACCTTTTTCTAAAATTTTTTTCAGTGCATAAATCAAGCCAATTGAGCTATTAGTACTGGTCAGCTGCACGCATTACTGCGCTTCCACATCCAGCCTATCAACGTG
>MDTG01240956.1_pt1 | contig 25000 bp, 27 predicted proteins | sample 811421 | NCBI WGS metagenome assembly MDTG01 (sample SAMN05326645, study PRJNA326480) | marine metagenome | isolation source: seawater | place: Pacific Ocean: South East | collected 2011 | reverse complement strand
TTGTGAGTTCTAAATTTATTCATTTCTTAAGTACTTTTTTTATTAGATTAATATTTATTGATTTTCCAGAAGATAAAGATAATTCATCAACATCTTTTAGAAATTTAAACATTTTTTCATACGATCTTTCTACATTGTTAATAATGTAGTCTAATATTTTTGGATTTAAACTTATTTGATTATCAGATAATGTTTTAGAAATAATTACTTTTAATAAATCGTCAGTAGGTAGTTCAATTCCAATATATAGGAAACTAGTAATTCTTGATTTAAGATCAGTTAAATTAAAATTAATATTTTTAATAGAATGTATGGAATTAATTAATACGTAATTTTCTAATTGTTTTGACTCATTTAATATTGAATAAAACAATTTTTCTTCAATGTTATTATTAAAATTATCAATTATTAGACAATTAAATTGGTTTAAATCTTGTATTATTTCATTATTTATATTCTTCGCATCAATTAGTTTTGTCTTATCGATTTTTTTTTGTAATATTTTAGATAGATGTGTTTTACCTGATCCAGTGGCACCAAATATGTTTAACCATTTACTCGACCAGGTCGGCCAGCTCTCGACTAATTTAAAAGCAGAAAAATTATTACTTGATACAAAAAAATCTTGTTCATAATATTTTTTTGAAAACGGAAATTTAAATATAAGTTGATCCATTTTATAATGTAGTAATTATCCACTGTTCATTTATTAACTTTAATTCTATATTTTTTTTTTTTAATTGATTAATAATCTTTTCTAATTGACCTAAATATTTTATTTTTAAGTTCATATTATCTTTATTAAACTCTTGAACATAGATATTTTCTATTGCATCTATACTTTTAATTTTTAAATTTAATTGGACTAAATTACTTTTTTTATTAAGATTTAATCTAACATTTAAAAATGACGGTGTCCTAATATCAATTAAGTTTTTAGATTTGACTAAATCTATAAGTTCTTTTTTTGTAAATACAATTATTTTTTCGTAAAGTTTATTAGTTTCCAAGTTTTCTTTTTTTATATCAAAACTTTTAGATATATTTTTCCCTTGTATTATTGTTTTAATATAAATTTTTTTATTATTTTTTATATTATCTTCAATTAATATAAGGGCTAAATTTTTATTTTTATATTCTTCAAATAAATTTAATAATTCCAAATTTATTAAATTATTCTTTGAGTCATTTATATTTTCAATAATTTCAATTTTTTCAAAAGGTAGGATAAATTCAATCAAATCATCATTATAAACTTTATTCCAATTTTCATAAAAGAAATTATTATTAAAAACAAAAATTTTATTTTCTTTGATTAAGACTGGCAAAATATACATTTCTTTATCTGAAACCTCAGAATATGATATATTTTGTTTGTAAAGTAAGTCATGAATTTTTTTCTTATCAAATGTAATACTAAAATTTACATATTCTGTTTTGTCTTTTTCCTCAGAAATATTTGCGATTTGATAATAAGTCACCAATCGTTTGATCGATGACAAATTTAGATTTGTGAGCTTATCTACATCCTCTTTTAACAATATTTTAGTTATTAGTTGGTTGAAGCCTTTTTTAATAGCTTCGTCAGCAAGTGAGTTATTTGCAATTTTGTCTTTTTTTTCTAACTTGATATTATTAACATTAAATAGGTTATTTTCAGAAAAAAGAGTTTCAGTTTTAAAAAAAACAATTAAAATAAATAATATTTGTTTGTAAAATTTCATAAAAATCTAAACATCAATTTATAAATGAAAAAAAATCAAAATAGTTATAAAAAAAGCGGTGTAAACATTTCGTTAGCAAATAAATTAGTTGATCATATATCCAAAATATCAAAAAAAGATGTCAAAAAAAGGAGTCAATCACAAAAAAAAGGTGTGATTGGAGGATTCGGTTCATTATTTGATATAAGTAATTCTAAAATTAAGGACCCGGTAATAGTTTCATGTACTGATGGAGTTGGAACTAAAATTGATTTGGCAAATAAATTTAAAAAATTTGATACTATTGGGATTGATTTAGTGGCTATGTGTGTAAATGATTTAATTGTTCAAGGCGCAAAACCGTTATTTTTTTTAGATTATATTGCTGTAGGTAAATTGGATTTAATTAAAACAAAAAAAATTTTAAAGGGTATTTTTAAAGGGTGTAAAATTTCTGATTGTAAATTAGTTGGTGGAGAGACTGCTGAAATGCCAGGCATCTACTCTAAAGATAAATTTGATTTAGCTGGTTTTAGTGTCGGTATAGTATCTAAAAAGAAAATTTTGAATGAGAAAAATGTACAAAAAAATGATGTCGTGTTAGCAATTCCATCTAATGGGATACATTCAAATGGCTACTCACTAGTGAGGTCTATATTAAAAAAAAATAAATTGCCAAATAATTTAAAAAACGAAATTTTAAAACCTACTAAAATTTACTCTAAAGAAATTTTAAACTTAACTAGTAAAAATCTTATTAAGGCTGCAGCTCATATTACGGGAGGAGGTTTAATTGAAAATTTATTACGATCTGTACCACAACATTTAACTTTGAATATTGATCTTTCAAAAATAAAAATAAAAAAAATTTTTAAATGGCTTAAAAGTAAAAATATTTCAGATCAAGAAATGATGAGAACTTTTAACTGTGGTATTGGCTTTTGTGTGATTGCTCCAAGAAAAAATATAACTCATATAAAAAAAAAATTTTCAAAAGCATTTATGCCATATGAAATAGGCTATATTTCAAAAGATAAGAATAAAATAAATCTGTCAAAATCTTTAAAATGGTAAAAAAGAAAACCTGTGTTTTTATTTCGGGGCATGGTTCAAATCTCAAAAATCTTATTTCTCAATCTAGAGATTTAAATTTTCCTATTAAAATTAGTTTGGTAATAAGTAATAATAAAAATGCTTTCGGTATCAATCATGCTAAAAAAAATCAAATACCATATATTATTATTAATACTAAGATGCGTAATTATGAGAATAAAATTCTTTTGAGTTTAAGAAAACACGAAATTAATTTTATTTGTCTAGCGGGTTATATGAAAATAATTTCAAATAAATTAATAAATAATTATAAAAATAAGATTATAAATATTCATCCTTCCTTGCTACCAAAATTTAAAGGCTTAAATACTTTTTCTAGAATTTTGAAAAGTAAAGAAATTAAATCAGGATGTACTGTGCATTATGTAAACGAAAAATTAGATAGCGGATGTAACATTATTCAAAAATCCTTTTTTATCGATGCTGCTGATGATGAGAATATTTTAAAGAATAAAACTCAAAAACTTGAATACAAAGCGTTTCCTGAGGCTATTATAAAAATTTTTAGAAATAACTAATTCTTAAAAAAAAATTCTATTTCTTTTTTTGCATTTACAAGAGAATCGGAGCCATGGACTGAATTTTTATCGATTGAAATTCCATATAGTTTTCTGATTGTGTTTTCCTCCGCGTCTTTAGGATCGGTCGCTCCCATCAATTTTCTGTTTGCTAGTACTGCATTTGCACCCTCTAAAATTATGACAATAATTGGACCAGAGGATAGATAGTTACATAAATCGTTAAAAAATGGTTTAGATTGATGAATTTTATAAAATTCAGCTGCCTCATCTTTAGTTAAGTGAATTTTTTTACTTTCTTTTATTTTCAAATTATTTTTTACAAATATATCTTTAATATTTTCAGTTAGATTTCTTTCTACAGCATCAGGTTTTATAATAGAGAGTGTTTGCTCCATTTTATTCGTAATTATCCTCTATAAGTTGGTTTAACAATCTTACTCCAAATCCCGTAGCTCCACTTGAGTTTAATGCTCCTGCATATTTAGAAAAGGCCATACCAGCAATATCTAAATGAGCCCAGGGGGTTTTATTTAAAACAAATCTTTGTAAAAATTGTGCGGCTGTTGTTGATCCTGCTCCGCCAACATAATTAATATTTTGCATATCAGCATTTTTTGAATTTATAAGTTTATCATAATTTTTGTGTAGAGGCATTCTCCATAATTTTTCCTCAACTTTTTCACCTGCATTTAATAGTTTTTTAGATAACTCATCATCATTAGAAAAAAGACCTCCGTACTCTGATCCCAAAGAGACTATAATAGCACCAGTTAAGGTCGCTAAATCTACCATGATTCTTGGTTTAAATTTTTTTTCAGTAAAAGTTAATGCATCTGCTAAAACTAATCTACCCTCTGCGTCAGTATTTAATACTTCTATAGTTTTACCACTAAAAGATTTTACAATATCTCCTGGTCTTTGAGCAACACCACTTACCATATTCTCTACAAGTCCTACAACACCAACAGCATTAACTTTAGCTTTTCTTAATGCTAAGCTCTTCATCAAACCGACTACGGCTGCTGATCCTGCCATATCATAGGTCATGTCTTCCATAAATCTTGCTGGTTTTAATGAATAACCGCCGGTATCAAAAGTAACTCCTTTTCCAACGAATGCTAATGGTTTTGAATTATTCTTTATTCCATTCCATTCCATTGTTACAAGATATGATCCTCTAACACTTCCCATTCCAACGCCAAGTAAAGAATGCATGCCTAGTTTTTTCATTTTTTTTTCGTCGTATATGTTAACTTTTAATCCGTCTTTTCTTAAAGACATTAGTCTTTTTGCATACTCATCTGGGTGTAAGATGTTGCCGGGTTCAGAAACTAAATCTCTAGCATAAAAGGTTCCATCTTCTAAAGCTTTAAATTTTGATTGATTTTGATTTGAAGGTTTATTTTTATTTCCATACACATTTATTGAAATTATTCTTGTCTCTTTTTTTGATTTATATTTTTTAAACTCATAAGATTTTAATTTTAATCCATGAAGGAAATGACTTAGAAAAACATCTTGCTTACCAACTAGGCTATCGGAGTTTATAAAGTACTCACTATTTTTTCCATAGTTTATACGTCCATAAAACTCTGCTCCTAGATTTTCAATATCAGAAGTTTTTAAATTATTTTTAATAGATATTAAAATAATTTTTTTTTTTCGAATTTACCTCAAAGACAAATAAATTTTTTTTTAAATCGCTAGTTTTTAATAGATCATTTATGTAAGAAAATTCAGATTTAGAAAGATATTTTTTTAGATTACTTATATTAAATTTATCGTTTGAAAATAGAACAAGATTAGCTGAAATTTTGCTAATTGATTTTTTTGGGTAGTTTATTTTTATAGACATATATTTTTATAATTTTTTAAATTGATTTGAGAGGTATATATGATCAAATATGCATTAATTCAATGGAAAATTTATAATTATTAAACCATTGATTGAATTTATCTATTGGATACATTATCTATATACAAAATATTCCAATGCTTCGAAACAAAATTTATCAAAACTACTTCATTGAAATAATAAAAACCTTTTTAACAATGGTATTGGGTCTTTCACTAATAGCTTTAACAGTAAGAGCTGTAAATTTTTTGGAACTGATTGTTGATAGCGGTTACCCAGTTTTGACTTATTTTCAATATTCTTTTTTAAATTTATTTGGTATAGCCCCTAAATTTATACCTCTTGCTTTTTTGGTTTCTATTATAATTTTTATTATAAAGCATAACAATGATAGTGAATTTATAATACTTTGGACTTCAGGTGTTAAAAAAATTCATTTAGTAAATTTAATACTATTATCTTCGCTGACTGTTTTGATTTTTTATATTTTTTTATCAAGTTTTTTGACTCCATTAGCGCTCAATAAATCGAGAAACCTTTTAAGTCAAGATCAATTAAACTCCTTTTTACCTACTATAAGACCTCAACAATTTAGTGATGCTTTTAAAGGTTTTACTTTTATAGTTGATAAAAAAATTGATAACGAGGTAAAAAATATTTTTCTAAATGATACGGGTAATAATTTAAAAAAATTTTCAACAAATTTAAAATCTGTATCAAGTACTGCTATTATTGCAGAAAGAGGAATAATAGATAAGAGAAACATGTTCTTAATTAATGGACAAATAATTTCATCAAAAGAAGAAAACATTGAAGTTATAAATTTTGAACAACTAAGTATTAACTTGAGCGATTTATCAACATCAACAATAAAAAAACCAAAATTACAAGAGACTTCAACATTTAAATTACTGAGTTGCTTCTCCACAAATTTAAATGAGTTTGATGCGTGTGATGAAAATAATAAAAAAGAAATTATACCAAACCTAATTAGAAGATTAATTTTACCATTTTATATTCCAGCTGTAGCTTTGTTATGTTCTTTTTTATTAATTAAAGACAATTTAATTTTTTTTAAAAAATTTTCAATTTATACTGCAAGCTTTTTATTATTGGTATCCACTGAGCTTTTTATGAGATATACAGGAGTAAATATTCGACTTGGAATTTTTTATACAGTATTACCATTTATATTAATAATAATTTTTTATTCTGCGTTAGTTTATAGGTTTAGAAAAGGACCAATCGGTTTATGAGTAGAGTAATTTTAAATTATATATTAAAAAATTTTTTTAAATATTTTTTTTTAGTTGTTTTAACCATCTATGGATTTGGCGTTATTTTAAATTTATTTGAGGAGATAGAGTTTTTCAAAAAGTTCAATGTAAATATTTTTTTGCCGTTAATGTTAACAAGTATTTTTGTTCCAAGCACTATATTAAATCAACTTCCATTTATTATATTTGTTTCAAGTATGCTTTATATGATCAAAATCAGGAATAACAAAGATTTCTTGATATTGAAGATAAACGGTTTTTCAAGCATAAAAATATTTTTTATTTTTGCAACCACGTCTTTTTTTTTAGGTTGGCTTGTCTTAATTATTATTAATCCTTTGACTTCATCAATGTTACAATTTTACGAAAAAACAAAATCACAATATGCTCGAGATATAGATCACCTTATTTCTTTTAATAAAAATGGTTTGTGGATTAAAGAAAATCTTAATAGTGGAGAAAGAATTATTACAGCTAATAAACCAGAAGGAACAAATCTTATCGATGTAAAAATTTATCAGTTTGATGAAAAATTTTTATTAAAAAAGAAAATAATTGGAAAAAAAGCTGATATAAAAAAATTTGACTGGATGTTAACGGATGTAACAATTTTTACTCCAAAAAACTCTATTTTTGAAAAAAAAGAATTTAAAAAGTACAAAATCAGCTCTATTTATAATTATGATAAAATCATAAATCTTTTTAATAATTCAAACACTTTGTCATTTATTGACTTAATATTTAATTATGAAAAATTAATAAATAAAGGCTATAATAAAGTATTCTTAAATCAAACTTTACATTCGATGCTAGTATTCCCCTTTTTTTTATTTTTAATGACCGGAATAGCCTCTATTTTAACAATGCACACTCTTAAAAGATCAGAAAATTTTAAGTTCATAATTGTTGGATTAATAACCTGCATTTTAGTTTATTATTTTAAGGACTTGTCTCTAGCTTTGGGCAAAACTGGAAGAATACCAATTATTTTATCAATTTGGTCACCAATTATCGCTCTTAGCTTATTCACCTTTATAGGTATATTGCAAATAAATGAAAAATAAATTCTTTCCAATATTTTTTTTATTTTTTTTATCTTCATATTCTTACGCGGAAAATATGTTTATAGAAGCTAAAGATATAACTTTAGATAAAAATAAAAAAAGTACTATTTTTAAAAATGATGTTAGAGTAAAAACTTTAGATAAAGAAATTACTAGTCAATTTGCAGAATATAACAAAAGTACTCAAGAAATAATTCTTAAAACAAAAATTACAGCAATAGATGAATTTAAAAATAAAGTTGAAACTGATTACGCTGAATATAATAATCTTAAAGATATATTAAAAACTGTCGGTCCAACAACTTTAACGACATCAGAGAATTATATTTTAAAAGGTTCTGATCTTTACTTTGATAATCTAAATAAGAAAATTAGATCAGATAAATCTGCTATTTTGGAAGATTTAAGTGGCAATAAAATTTATTTAGAAAATTTCGAATATCTTGCTGAAAACGATATATTCAAATCCATTGGATTGATTAAAATTATAGATGAATTTAAAAATACTTATGAATTTTCACAAATTTATATAGATACAAAAAGGAAAGAGTTATTAGGTACCGACATTAAAGCCTTTCTTAACAACGCAGATTTTAAAACGAATAAAAGTAATGACCCTCGTATATTTGCAAACACTATGACATTGAATAATGAAGGTAGTTCTTTTAATAAAAGTATATTTACACTTTGCGAAATTAAAGAAGGCGAAAAATGTCCTCCATGGTCTTTGCAATCAACTAAAATGAGGCACGATAATAAAAGTAAGACAATTTTTTACGAGAATACAGTAATTAAAATTTATGATATTCCAATCTTTTATTTGCCAAGACTATCTCATCCTGACCCATCAGTTGCCAGAAGATCTGGTTTATTGCCACCATTATTTTCTGACAGTAAAAATTTAGGGGCAAGTGTTGATATTCCTTATTTTTGGGCTATTGACGATGATAAGAATTTCACTATTACAAATAAAATATTTTTCGACGAAAATCCTCTTTTCTTAGGTGAATATCATCAAGCCTTTAAAAATTCAAACTTCCTTTCTGATTTTGGGTATACCGAAGGCTACAAAAAAACTAGCAATTCTAAAAAAGCTGGAAAAAAATCTCACTTTTTCACAAAATATACAAAAAACTTTAAAGGCAAATCTGACTCTGACAATACTTTCAGTTTCACTTCTCAAGATGTTTCAAATGATAAATATTTTAAATTATACAAGATTAAATCAAATTTAGTTGATTATAATAAAGATGTTTTAGAAAATACTATTGATTTTACACATACAAAAGATGATTTATTTTTTAGTTTTAATTCCAGTTTATTTGAAACTTTAAAAAATAAATATGACGATAAATATGAATATATTTTTCCTGAAATAACGGTCGACAAAAATGTTTTAAGTGATGAAAAGTTTGGTAATTTGGATTTACAGACAAATTTAAAAGTTCACAACTATGATACAAATAAATTAACTAGTTTTTTTGTAAATGATTTAAACTGGGAGTCTAATGATTTGATACTTAATTCTACAATTAAAAACAAGGTTTTAGGAAAACTCAAAAATATAAATTACGAAGCTAAAAATATTGGAATTTATAAAGACAAAGCAACTAGTGAACTTTTTGGCGCTATAGGATTACTATCAGAGATAGACTTTCAAAAAAAAGTCAGTAATTTTACTCATTTATTAACGCCAAAGGTATTACTTAAGTTATCTCCAGGCAGCATGCGAAAAGAAGAAAGTGGGGAGAGATTAACCTCTACTGATGCATTTAACATTGATAGATTAAATAATATTAATAATTTTGAAACAAGTAATACTGCTACAGTGGGTATTAATTTTGATATTAAAAAAGATAATATAGACAAGTTTAACTTTTCTGTAGCTCAAATAATCAGTGAAAAAGAAAATAAAAAAATGAGCACAAAGTCAGGTTTGGATGAAAAATTATCTGATTTAGTTGGTGATGCAAGTATTAATATTAATGATAATTTAAAATTTACACATCAGTTTGCGATTGATCAGAATTACGCTGAATTCAACTATAATGATTTTGGTGCTAATATGAAGTTTGGTAATATGGATGTTGATTTTAACTATATAGAAGAAGCTAAACATATAGGTAATCAAGAATACTTTAAAACTAAAATTAATTATAAAAATAAAGATAAAAGCTTAATATCATTTGAAACTAAAAGAAATTTAATAACTCATTCCTCAGAGTTTTATGATTTAAGTTATGAATATATTAATGATTGTTTAAGGGCAGGACTTGTTTACAGAAGAGAATTTTATAATGACTCAGAATTAGAGGCAGATAATTCTTTAATGTTTAATATTACTTTAGTACCATTTGGAAGTATTGACACTCCAAAAATAAATAAATGAAAATAAAAAAAATATTTATTTTTATGTTTTTGTATACATATTTATTTAGTGTATGCCTTAATGCAAATATCAATACAAAAATATTAGTTAAAATTGACAACGAATTAATTACAAATTATGACATTAAAAGTAAAATTATTACTACATTAATATTATCTAAAAAAGAGATAAACCAAAAAAATATAGATGTTTTAAAAAAAGCATCTTTGGATCACTTAATTCAAATTAGACTTAAAAAAATTGAATTAAAAAAATATAATATAAAAAAGGATGAAATAAAAATTAATTCATACTTAAATTCTGTTTCTTCTAATGATGTTGTGAGTTTAAAAAATTTATTTGAAAAAAATGATTTAGATTTTCAAGTATTCATTGACGAGATTGATACAGAGTTCAGGTGGAGAAATTTAATTTACCAACGATACTCTAATAAAATTGAGATTGACCCGGAGGATATTAACCAGGAAATAAAAAATGAAATTCAAAATCAAAATGATTTAATAGAATATAATTTATCAGAGATTGAAATTCTTTCTAATAGTGATAGTTTTAATGAACAAAATATATCTCAAATTCAAGATGAAATTAAAAATTATGGATTTGAAAGTGCAGTAATTAAATTTAGTATTTCATCTACGTCTACTAACAAAGGTGCATTAGGTTGGATAAGTTATAATTCGCTATCAAATGATTTTTTGAAAATTCTGAATAAAATGAAAATCGGAGAAATTTCTAAGCCAATTAAAAAGCAAAATAGAATTATTATTTTAAAATTAAATGATAAAAAAATTACAAATTATTCAAATATAAATATAAACTCATTAAAAAAAAAATTGATAGACCAAAAAAAGAATGAATTGTTCAATTTATATTCAGATAGTTACTTATCAAAACTAAGAAACACCCAATTTATAGAATACTATAAATGAAAAAAAAAATTCTTATTATAGCGGGAGATCCAAATAGTATTAATTCTGAAATTATTTTTAAAAGTTGGAAAAAGATTAATAAAGATATTAAAAAAAAGATTTATTTAATTGCTAATAGAGAATTATTAATAAAACAATTAAAGCAACTTAAATATTCCTTAAAAATAAAAACTATTAAAAATTTAAGTCAAAATAGTAAGGCAGATGAATTAAAATTAATTAATATAGATTTAAAATTTAATAATCCATTTAAAGTAAATAAAGAATTAGCCTCTCAATATGTAAAAAAATGCCTTAATTTAGGTCATAATCTTTCTGTAAATAAAGATGTATTAGGACTAATTAATTGTCCAATAAATAAATATTTATTAAAAAAAAAAAATATTGGAGTTACAGAGTTTTTAGCAAATAAATGTAAACTGAGAGACAGCTCAGAAGTCATGATGATTAAAAATAAGAACTTTGCAGTTTGTCCAATTACAACTCATTTAGATTTAAAAAATGTCTCTAAGAACATTAATAAAAAAAAAATAATTAGTAAAGTTAAGACTATTGGTAAATATTTTAGAATACTATTTAAAAGAAAACCTAAAATTGGTATTTTGGGTCTTAATCCACATAATGCCGAGTTAAGGTCTGGATCTGAGGAAAATAATGAAATTATTCCAGCGATTAAAAATTTAAAAAAAAAAGGTTTTAATATAGACGGCCCTCTTGTGTCTGATACAGTTTTTATAAAAGACTTTAGGAATTATGACGTAATTGTAGGAATGTATCATGATCAGGTTTTATCACCTTTTAAATCAATTTTTAAATACGACGGTATTAATCTGACATTAGGTCTTAAATATTTAAGAGTGTCCCCAGATCATGGTGTTGCGATGAATATTATAAAAAAAAATAAGGCAAATGCATCAAGTTTATTAGAATGTATCAAGTTTATCAATAAATTCGGATAATGAGATTGTCAAAAAAATCCTTAGGACAAAATTTTTTAATTGATAAAAACATAATTAAAAAAATTATAAATTTATCTGTTATAAAAAATAGAAATATTGTTGAGATCGGCCCTGGTACAGGTGAATTGACTGATGAAATTTTAGAAAAAAAACCTGCTTCGTTAATTGTTATTGAAAAAGATTTCAAATTGGCAGAAATACTAAAGAAAAAATATTTTGATAATAAAAAAATAAAGATTTATAATGATGATATTCTTCGATTTGATCTTGAAAAAATTGTAAAGGAAAAATCAATAATTTTTGGTAATTTACCATATAATATTTCCTCTCAAATAATGGTAAAAATAATTAAGTTTAAAAAATGGAAACCTATCTTTTCTGATGTAATTTTTATGTTTCAAAAAGAATTGGGTGAAAAAATTATTGGTGAGTTTAACTCAGATAATTATGGACGATTATCAATTTTAACAAATCTAAGATTTAATATAATAAATAAATTTGTGATTTCTCCAAACTGCTTTAGACCAAAGCCTAAGGTCAAATCGTTGATTATTCATCTAAAGCCAAAAAAAATGAAATTTAAAATTAAAAATATAAATAAACTTGAAAAAATTACAAATATTTTTTTTTCAAAAAAAAGAAAAATGATTAATAAGGCTATAAATAAAATTCTAAATAAAAATCAAATTAATATGATTGATGAATTAAATTTAAAATCAAGACCATCTGAAATCAAGCCTGAAATCTATTATAAAATTACCGAACTAGTTGAAAAAATTTAGTTTTTTTTTATTGGTTTCAATAATTTCTTCAATCTGTTTGAAGCAATTATCAAGGTTACTATTTATGATAATGTAATCATAATCTCTCCAATGTTTTACATCATCATCGAAAGAATTAAATCTTAATTCTACCTCTTTATCAGAATTTTGATTTCTATTAATTAGTCTTTTTTTAAGTTCATCCTTGTTTTGCGTAATTAAATATATTTTTAACAAGTTAAGTTTCTTGTATTTTGATAATTGTTTTGTACCTTGCCAGTCTATATCAAATAATATGTCGTTTTTTTTAATGTTTTCATCAACATTTTTTTTTAGAGTTCCATAATAATTATCAAAAATCTTCGCATATTCATAAAATTTGTTTTCTGCAATTAATTTCTCAAATTTTTTATGATCTACAAAATAATAGTCAACCCCTTCTACCTCGTTAGATCTGGCGGACCTTGTGGTGTGAGAAACTGAAATCTTGAAAGAGTTGTATTTTTGTTGGATCTTTTTCGTTAAAGTTGTTTTGCCTACACCTGATGGTGAGGACAAAATAACCATTATATTTTGATCATTTTGACCCATCTATGTTATAGAGATTACTTAAGCGCTCTTGCTTTCTATAAATTTGATTGCATCCCCAACAGTTAAGATTTTTTCTGCCTCACTATCCGAAATTTCTGAACCAAATTCTTCTTCAAAAGCCATTACTAATTCTACTGTATCTAAACTATCAGCACCCAAATCATCTATGAAACTTGACTCTTCGGTAACTTTTTCTTCGTCAATACCTAAATGATCTGCAACAATCTTTTTAATTTTATTTTTAACATCTTCTGACATGAATACCTTTCTAAGTTATTTATTTTCTTATTAAATTATTGTTAAGAATTGTCAAGACATATACATCCCGCCATTTACATGAATGGTTTCACCATTAATGTATTTTGCCATATCTGAAGCAAGAAATGCTACGCAATCAGAAACATCTTCTCCAGAACCTAAAGCTCCAGAAGGAATTTTGCTTATCAACATTTTTTTAAAATCTTCGTTTATCTGATCGGTCATTTCAGTTTTTATAAAACCAGGAGAAACACAATTAATATTTATATTTTTCTTAGCATATTCTAAAGCTAAACTTTTCGAAAACGCTATTATGCCAGCTTTAGAGGCTGCGTAGTTTGCTTGCCCTAAATTGCCGGTATGGCCTACTATTGAAGTTATATTTATTATTTTTCCATATTTTTTTTTTAACATTTTTTTTATTGCAAATTTACACATCAAAAAAGTAGATGTTAAGTTAATGTCTAAGACTTTTTTCCAATTTTCCTCTGTAAGCCTTATTGAAAGATTGTCTAAAGTAATGCCAGCATTATTTATTAGAATGTCTAAACCTTGAAGTTTATTGTCGACTGTTTCAATAAATTTCTCTATTTCTTTGTGATTATCAAGTTTAAATTTAAGGATATTAATATCTGGAAATTTTTCTTTTAATTGATTTAGTTTATCTTCTTTAGTTCCACTTGCAACTATTTCAGCTCCTAAATCATTGAATTTTTTAACTAAACAATTTCCAATACCACCAGTAGCTCCAGTTATTAATATTTTTTTATTTTTGAAATTCATTTTGAAATTTTTTAATATCATTAATTGAATTTATTGAAAAGCAATTAGAATCTTTTACTGTTCTTCTAACCATGCCAGTTAAGGATTTTCCGGGGCCAATTTCAATGAAGTTTCTTACACCATTTTCAAACATATGTATTAAACTTTCTCTCCATTTCACTGTAGAAAAAATTTGATCTATTAATAAATTCTTTATTTTATCAGATCTTGTTTCACCTTTTGCAGTCACATTATTCACGATTTCAAACTGCGGGTTTTGAAAATATGTTTTATTAATTTTTTCGTTCATTATATTTGCAGCAGGTTTCATCAGTGAGCAGTGAAAAGGGGCACTAACTTTAAGAGGAATTGATTTAATTTTTTTTTTCTTTAAGATCAATCTGCAAAGAATCAATACAATCTTTTTCTCCACTTACTATTACTTGTCCATCTGCGTTGTCATTTGATATCTCACAAACTCTTTTCTCTTTATAATTTTTGATTAAATCCTTAATTTCGTTAATTGTTGGCCCGAGAATTGCTATCATACTTCCTTTTCCAACTGGCACAGCGTCCTGCATAGCTTTACCTCTTTCATTTAATAAATACAAAGCATCACTAAAAGATAATGAATCTGCACAAACCAATGCGCTATATTCACCTAATGAATGACCTGCAAAATATTTAAATGATTTAAAATCCATATTAAATTCTTTTTTTAAAATTGTAAAAATTGAATAACTTACTATTAAGATTGCAGGTTGAGTATTTTCTGTCAATTGTAGCTTATCTTCTGGACCATCTAATATTAATTTTGATATTGAAAAATTAAGTTTTTCATCTGCCTGTTGAAATATATTTTTTACTAACTTAAAATTATTATAAAATTCTGAACCCATTCCAACCAACTGAGATCCCTGACCAGGAAATAATAAAGCGTTCATTTTTAAAGCTTATTTAATAATTATTAGTATTGCTATAATTGTTTATTATAGTATAAACCACTTTTTATTTATATTTAATTAAATAAGTTAACACAATATTTATGGCTTTTTACGAAAATACTATAATAGCAAAACAAGATTTAGCTGAAAAAGAGATAAATTCATTAAAAAGTAAATACAATGATTTAATTCAAAATTCTTCTGGAAAAGTTTTAAAGATCGAAGAATGGGGTCTTCTTAATCTTGCTTCCAAAATTAAAAAATATAAAAAAGGCTTTTACATACACTATAAATTTGAAGGAAGCTCAAAAACTTTAGATGAAATAGAAAAAAAGATAAGAATTGATTCCTCAATAATTAGGTATTTAACAGTTAAATATAAAAAACTTGATATGGAAAACGAATTTTTTAAAAAAAATAAAAAATAAAACTTATTATGAAAAGAAAGAATAAAAAATATCAAAAAAAGAGTGGTAATTCCTTAAATAAATTAAGTCTTTTTCAAAAAAATGATGGGAGATTTTCAAGAAAATGTCCTTTCTCAATTAAAGAAGCTCCAATCATAGATTATAAAAATATTTCACTATTAAAAAAATATATATCTGAAAACGGTAAAGTTATGTCATCCAAGATCACTTCTGTATCTCTAAATAAACAAAAAAAATTATCACGAGAAATTAAAAGGGCAAAGATTTTAGGATTAATTTAAAATTAAATGGAAATTATATTATTAGAAAATATTATTAATTTAGGAATTATAGGTGATAAAGTAACTGTTAAAAATGGTTATGGAAGGAACTTTCTTTTAAAACAAGGGAAAGCACTTAGGTTTAATAAGGAAAACCAAGAACTTGTAAATAAAAAAAAAGACGAGCTAAGCAAAAAAAACACTGAAATTAAAAATAAATTTAAAGAAATTTCAAATTTAATAAAAAATAAAACCTTTACTTTTAATAAAGAAAGTAAGGAAAATGGTGAATTGTATGGTTCTGTAAAACCAAAAGAAATCTGCAACCTCATTAAAAAAACGTCTCAAGCAGATGTGATCCCTTCTCAAATAATACTTAAAGAGGAGCTAAACAAGCTTGGTTTATTTAAAGTTGAGATAAACTTTCATTCTGAGGTAAAAACAAATATCACTTTAAAAATAGATAAGATTAAGTCAAAATAACTTTTCCACAGAGAGTAGAAAAAAGTGTGTAACTTTTCTCTTTATTGCATCAAACATTGTCTTATTATGAGTATGTGAAAGAGTTGCTTTCAACAAACAATAATAAAAATTTAAAACAGCCTTCTAATTTAGAGGCGGAACAAGCTTTGCTCGGTTCTATTTTGGTCAATAATGACGTAATTGATGAAATATCAACAATAGTAAATTCATCAATATTTTATGACCCCGCTCATGTAAAGATCTATGAGGTAATTGAAAATCTCAATAATAAAGGAATGATTGCAAATCCAATTACCTTAAAAAACTTTTTTGAAAAAGACAATATTCTTAACGAAGTTGGCGGAACAGAGTACTTGGTAAAGTTAACAAGGTTTTCAGGATCCGTAAAACAAGCGGTTGATTACGCGAGAATTATTCATGAAATGTATTTAAGAAGAGAATTAGTTCTGGTTTCTAATAAATTATCTGCAGACACCATGAATGCTAACTCTCAAGAGATAAATGCTGAAAATATAATTGAGGATACAGAAAAATCTCTTTATGATTTAGCAGAAAAAGGAACATTCTCTCAAACCTATCTAAAATTCAACAAAGCTTTAGACGAAACAATTAAGATGGCTACTTTAGCAATGCAAAGTGACCAAGGTATTGTTGGGGTGCCAACAGGACTTACTGACTTGGATGAAAAATTAGGTGGTTTACACAAATCAGATTTGATTATTCTTGCAGGTAGACCGTCGATGGGTAAAACTGCATTGGCTACAAATATATCGTTTAATGCTTCGCAACACTTTTTAAGTCGACAAGAAAAGTCTTCTGTCGCATTTTTTTCATTGGAAATGTCTTCTGAACAATTATCAACTAGAATCTTATCTGAACAAGCAAAAATAAAATCTGACGATATTAGACGTGGAAAAGTAACTGAAGAAGAAATTAACAGATATATAGAAACTTCGAGGAATATTTATGATCTTCCATTGTTTATTGATGAAACGCCAGCGATAACAATTGCTGCTTTGAGTAATAGAGCCAGGCGAATAAAAAGATTGCATGGACTAGGATTGGTTGTTGTTGATTATATTCAGCTAATGCGTTCTAGTTCAAATAAAAATGAGGGGAGAGTTCAAGAAATTTCTGAAATTACTCAAGGCTTGAAGGCTCTAGCAAAAGAACTTTCGGTCCCAGTATTAGCACTATCACAGCTATCAAGAGCAGTTGAGCAACGAGATGACAAACAACCCCAATTAGCAGATTTAAGAGAATCTGGGTCAATAGAGCAAGATGCAGATGTTGTAATGTTTGTTTTTCGAGAGGCATATTATTTAGAGAGAAAACAACCCAAATTGGGGTCTATTGAACACGCTGAATGGCAATCTAAAATGAACGATGTTAATGGACTTGCAGATATAATTTTAGGAAAGCAAAGGCATGGGCCAACAGGTACAGTTAAAGTAGAGTTTGAAGGAATTTATACAAAATTTAGAGATTTGAGTAAGAATTAGCCTCAATTTTTTCTTTAGTTATAAAAAAATTAAGATATATCTGAAATGTTCTCATGTTTGCAAGTATATATAAAAAAATAGTTTTAGACTTTTCAAAAGTAACTCTTCTTTTTTTAACAGTTTTAATAATTTTTTCACTTTATCAATCAAGAAATTTTAATTTAGATGCATCATCTGATGCATTATTGCTTGAGGGGGACCCAGACCTAAAATATTTAAGAGAAGTAAATGAAACTTATGGCTCTAAAGATTTTCTAGTTTTAACATATACACCGGTTTTGAGCTTTACTGAAAGAGAGACAATACTTAATCTTCAGTTGCTGAAATCGAAAATTGAAAAATTAACTTGGGTAGATAAAGTAATTACAGTTATAGATGTTCCTCTGTTAAAAAGCACTGATGAAGGCTTAATGGATAGGCTAAAGAATTATAAAACTTTAGCGTATCCAGAAATTGATAGGAAAAGAGGTTTTGATGAAATAATCAACAGTCCTATCTATAAAAATTACGTTATTAGCGAAGACGGAAAAACATCTGGAATTGTTGTTTATCTCAAAAAAGATGAAAGGCTTGCGGAGTATATAAAAGTTAAAGACAAATATTTTTATCAGTTAAATGAAGTTGGATTATCAAAAGAAGAAAAAATTAATTATAAAAAATTTTTAAAAGAGTATGAAAACTATAAAAATTTATACAATACTAGAAATCATCAAAATATTAATGAGATCAGAGATGTAATTAGCAAATATGGAGAAAATGCTAAAATCCATCTTGGTGGTATTCCAATGATTGCCGATGATATGATGGGCTATATTAAAAGTGATATAGTTGTTTTTGGGATTGGTGTTTTTATTTTTATTGTTTTAACGCTCTGGTTTATCTTTAGAAATTTAAAATGGGTAGTAATGCCATTATTGGGATGTGCGACCTCAGTAATAGTAATGATTGGACTTTTAGGATTGATTGGTTGGAAAGTAACTGTAATTTCGTCAAACTTTATTGCCTTGATGCTTATACTAAATATGGCAATGAATATACACGTTACAGTTAGATACTTGCAGTTAAGGAAGGAGTTTCCAGACCTCACTAAAGATGAGGCAGTATTTGAAGCAAGCAGAAAAATGATGCTTCCAATTCTTTACACTGTTCTCACAACTATATGCGCATTTTTATCCTTGGTGTTCAGCGGGATCAAGCCAATAATTGATTTTGGTTGGATGATGACTTTGGGGTTGGTGGTATCATTATTAGTCACATTCTTATTGTTGCCTTCTTTAATAAATGTACTTTCTTCAGAAAATGAAATCGGTTTAAAAGATACAGAAAAATCATTTATTACGTCAGCTTTAGGTTCTTTTACTAAAAATAATAAAATATTAATTTTTGGATCAACGCTATTAATAATAATATTTAGTATTATTGGAATACTTAAGCTTGAAGTCGAAAATAGTTTTATAAATTATTTTAATAAAGAAACTGAGATTTACAAAGGAATGAAAAAAATCGATGACGATCTTGGCGGTACTACTCCACTCAATATAATTTTGAAATTTCCCCCAAAGAAAGAAGAGGTTAAGGTAGAAAGTGATGAATTTGACGAGTGGGAGGAAGAAAATGAAACTGAAGGAGATAAAGCCAAGTACTGGTTCACAAGAGATAAAATGGATAAAATAATCAAAGTTCATGATTATTTAGACTCATTACCGGAAATTGGAAAGGTTCTTTCTTTTGGATCAATTTTGAGAGTCGCTGAAGACTTAAACAACAAACAATTACAAAGTTTAGAAATAGCAGTTTTGTATAGTAAAATACCTGAGTCGATTAAAACTGAAATAATATCTCCTTACATTTCCGTTGAAAAAGATGAAGCAAGAATAAGTGTAAGAATTAAAGACTCATTAAAAGATTTAAGAAGGAATGACTTGATAAAAAAAATTAATATTGAAATGAATTCTAAACTTGGTTTCATGAGAAACGAATATGAATTAGCAGGAGTTCTAATACTCTTTAATAATTTGTTGCAAAGTTTATTTAAATCTCAAATACTTACTTTAGGCATAGTAATGCTAGGAATTTTCCTAATGTTTTTCATTTTATTTAGAAATACTAAACTTTCTCTTATTGGGGTTGTTCCGAACTTTATCGCTGCTTTTTTTATACTTGGAATAATTGGTTTAATTGGAATTCCTCTGGATATGATGACAATTACGATAGCAGCTATTACTATTGGTATAGCTGTAGATAATAGTATTCATTATATTTATAGGTTCAAAGAAGAATTTAAAAAAATTAAAAATTACAATAAAACTTTGGATAGGTGTCACAGCACTGTAGGTGTGGCAATTTTAAACACCTCTATTACAATTGTTTTTGGTTTTTCTATTTTAGTTCTTTCTAATTTTATACCTACAATTTATTTTGGTATTTTTACGGGTATAGCAATGTTACTAGCTATGATATCGGTTTTGACTTTATTACCAAAATTAATTCTTATGTTAAGACCATTTGGTAAAGAAATTGATGAATTTGTGTAATGGTGATTTTTATAAAAGACTTTTTTAGCAACATAAATTTTTTAGATATCTCTTTTTTAATTATTTTAATCTACTGCGTAATTCAATGTTTTTTAAAAGGTTTCTCTTTAAGCTTGATCTCTTTTATGAAATGGATCATTGCTACTGTAATTACAATAATTTTAGTTCCAATATTTCAACCTCTTTTAAGTGAATATATTGAGTCTGACTTCATTAATAATTTTGGTTTGGGGATAACAATTTTCGTTTTAACCCTTTTTTTAACTATAATTATTGGAAAATCTCTAGGCAGAGTCGTTACTTGGACTGGTGTCGGGTCTATAGATAAGACATTTGGTTTTTTATTTGGTTTTTTTAAGGGGTACGTTGTATCCATTTGTTTGTTTACAATTTTAAATTGGTTTTATCCTTATCAAAATTGGGGTATATCTGCAGAGGATGCAATTTCATTTAATTATATTAGTAAAGGCAGTCAAATGTTATTAGAGGAATTTCCATCTAAAGAGGATTTCATTGATACAAAAGAAAAAATTGAAAAAATTTAATTCTGACAAATTAAGAGAAGAGTGTGGAATTTTTGGAATATCCAATCATGATGACTCCTCAGCACTAGTTGCTTTGGGTTTACACGCTTTACAACACAGAGGTCAAGAAGGTTGTGGAATTGTGTCTTTTGATGGAAAAAATTATCATTCAGAGAAAAGACAAGGCTTAGTAGGTGATCATTTTACAGAAACGGAAACATTAAATAAATTACCTGGAAAATTTGCAATCGGGCACAATCGTTATTCAACTACAGGAGAGACATCTTTAAGAAATATTCAACCTTTCTTTGCAGATTTGCATATGGGAGGTTTAAGTATTGCTCACAATGGAAATCTAACTAATGCGATGCTGCTAAGAGAGTCGTTAGTAAAAGAAGGAGCGATTTTTAGAACGACTAGTGACACTGAGACAATTGTTCAGCTTATTGCTAAATCAAATAGAAAAAAATTTATAGATAAACTCATAGATGCCTTGTTTCAAATTAAAGGGGGATATTCTCTTGTTTTAATGACCAACAAAAAGTTGGTTGGCGTGCGAGACCCTTTTGGTATTAGGCCTTTAGTAATAGGTAAATTAAAAGACTCTTATATTTTTGCTTCTGAAACATGTGCCTTAGACATAGTTGGGGCAACTTTTATTAGAGAAGTTGAGAACGGTGAGATAGTAGTTGTTGAAAATAATAAATTAAAATCTACAAAACCTTTTCCAAAACAAAAACCTAGACCATGCGTTTTTGAATTTATTTATTTTGCTAGACCAGATAGTTTAATCAAAAATAAATGTGCTTATGAATATAGAAAAAATTTAGGCTATCAACTAGCCAAAGAAGCAGATGTTGAAGCTGATTTAGTAGTACCCGTTCCGGACTCAGGTGTACCAGCAGCACTTGGATTTGCTGAAAAATCGAAAAAACATTTTGAACTAGGTTTAATAAGAAATCATTATGTTGGGAGAACCTTTATAGAGCCAACTCAAAGTATTAGAAGTCTAGGAGTTAAACTAAAATTAAGTTCAACAAAAACAATTGTTAAAAATAAATCAATTATTCTTATTGACGACTCTCTTGTGAGGGGAACTACATGCCATAAAATTGTTAAAATGCTATATGAGTCTGGAGCTAAAGAGGTGCACGTGAGAATAGCTTGCCCTGAAATTAAATATCCAGATTTTTATGGGGTAGATATGCCTACAGAAGAAGAATTACTTGCTAATAAAAAAAATATTCAAGAAATGTGTGAATACATAAAAGCTAAAAGTTTAGAGTTTTTGAGTTTGGATGGATTATATAATGCATTGATTGGAGAAAAGAGACAAGCGGGTTATCCTCAATTTAGTGATCATTATTTCACTGGAGACTATCCCGTAAAACCTGACGATAATTTAAAAGGTGTCAATATTAAACAGCTTTCTCTATTAAGTGGTAAATCTAGTAATTAGTTAATAGTGATTAATTTATTTTTTTTATTAAGATAAAGTAATAAATTATTTACGAATATAGGTTCAGATTTTAAATTAGTTGGGAGCTTAATAATATCAACTATTTCACCATTTATATTAAATTTTATAACGTGAGAATTTTTTAAAAATACATAAATATTTCCATTTACAAACATCAAGTTTTTAAATTCTAGTATCTTTCTTTTTGTATTTATAAAATCAGCGACCTTTTGGGGTATGTTATAAGAATAAAGAATTTGGCCAGAATTTAATTTAACAGATACCAATAAGTTATTTTTTGTAATAAGAAAAAAGTATTTATTATTTACAATAGGTTTAAATATTGATGAAAAATTTTTTCTATAAATTACAGAACCATTTTTTGCATCTATTAAATAAAAATTTTCATTAGATGACAATAAGATATTATTATCATTAAAAACTAAATGACTGCCAAAGAATAAATTATTAAGATTTCTATCAGTTGATTTATTGAAATTTAAAAACCAATTTATATTATAACTATTGATATCAATAGAATATAATGAGCCATATGTATTTAAGAAAAATATCTCTTCATCGCTCAAAACAATGTTATTAACAAATGAATTATTTACAATAGTATCTTCTGAAGGAATAGTCTTAATTATTTTACCAGTATTTTTTTCAAATATTAATAAATTATTATTTTGATTGGAGGTTATAATTTTATCTTTAAATAACTTAATATTAGATCTAAAGGGGATTTTATAATTTTTAGCCCAAATTATTTTATCTTTTTCATAATTATATGCGTATAAATATCCTAAATTATCTGAAGCATATATAACATTGTTTTCAACAACAATATTTATTTTTTTTTTTTTATCTTTATATTTTTTTTTATAAAAATTAAATTTGACTGTGATTGATTTATTGTTAAGTGAATATATAATTATATTTCCTCCAACATCACTGGATATTAAATTGTTTTTTTCAAATAAAATGTATTTGTTTGTTGGATACTTTGTTAATTTTTTGCTTTTAGATTTTATCTTATTCTGATCATAATATTTAAAATTAATTAAGTTATTATTATTGTTATAAAATATATCCTGCCATGACCGAACTGTTATAGGTTTATTGACTTGAAAAACAAAATTTTTTTCTAATTCTATAATTTCATTAAACAATTTTCTTGAAGAGGAAATTTTTTTAAAATCTTTAAATACGACTTCATTAATATTTTCACCACTTGGATCACTTTCATTCTTCCAAATACCAGTTTTGTTATCAAAAGAGCAGCCAAAAAATAAAAACATTATTAGTAAAGCATAAATAAACTTCATTTTTTTATTTTAAAAGCAAATCTTCAGCAATAGATTTTAATTTTGAATCTTTTTCAATCAAATCGTTTAATAATTTTCTTCCAGTTTTATTATCCGAAACCTTAATTAGAAATAAAGCCTTTTTAAAAATAATCAGATCGTTATTTTCTTTTGTATTTGAAGAGCTTTCTAAAATCTTAAAATATTCTAAAATTTTACCCTTATCTGAAATTAAATTTTTTTCTAAAATAGTATTTAAGGACAAGATTGAATAAAATTTATTTTTACTTAAAATAATTTCTTCATACATTAGTCTGGCTTTTTCTTTTTTGTTAGTTGCTAAATTTAGTCCAGCCTCTATATATTTTTCAGAAATCAAAATATTTTTTTTTTGATTATTGTATTGTAAGAATATTGTCGTAAATAAGATTGATAATAATAAAAAAATAAGAATAAATATTTTAAACTTATGAAGATTATAAAAATTAGATATCTTATCTTTTAATACTTGTTTACTTGCTAAATTTTGTTCCATTTAAAAAATTATTTATTTTAGGAAATTTTTTTAATTTAACCTCTCTAGTATATTTTTTTACAGCTTTTTCAATTATTCTATTTAGGTTTACATATTTTTTTACGAATTTAGGATAAAAACCACTTATACCTAACATATCATCAGTTACCAATATCTGTCCATCACAGTAAGAGGAGGATCCGATGCCGATTGTAGGAATGCTTAATTCTTCAGTAATTAATTTTGCCGATGCAGGTGATAAACATTCCAACACTACTGAAAATGCACCAGCTTTTTGTATTAATTTTGCTTCACCTAAAAGTTTAATAGCTTCTGATTTTGTTTGCCCTTCAATTTTAAACTTTTTTTTAAATTGTGGTGTAAATCCTATGTGACCCATCACGGGAATTTTTTTTTTTGTTAATTTTTCAATAATTTTATAGTTTTTTTTATTATTTTCTAATTTTACTGCATCACATCCAGTTTTATTAATTACCAGTTTAACATTTCTTTCAGCACTTTTAAAATTGTTGTAAGTGCCCTTGGGCATATCTACAACGAGTAAGGATTTTTTAACACCCATTTTAACGCTTAACGTATGTTGGATAATATTTTCTAAATTTATTTTATGGGTATTTTTATGTCCATACAAAACATTCGCCATAGAGTCTCCAACTAAAACTATATCTATATGTTTATCTAAAATTTTTGCTATATTTTTTGAGTAAGCTGTTAAACTTACTATTTTTGATTTATTTTTTTTTAATAAAATCTTTTTAATTTTCTTGTTCATTATTCTAATTCAATTGTGCTAGGAGGCTTAGAAGTAATATCATATACAACTCTATTTATTCCTCTAACGT
>MDTG01351918.1_pt1 | contig 25006 bp, 15 predicted proteins | sample 811421 | NCBI WGS metagenome assembly MDTG01 (sample SAMN05326645, study PRJNA326480) | marine metagenome | isolation source: seawater | place: Pacific Ocean: South East | collected 2011 | reverse complement strand
CAGTGTTCATTTTGTGTTTTCATAAGTGACTATAATTAAATGATTAATTTTTAGTCAACCTATTTCAGGAAAGTTCATTTTTCTAATGTTGCACAACGTTCGCGTATAAGAATAGTAGTGGTTTTACTATCCCAAACCTTTCAGTTTTGCAATGACTTTTGTTTTATGTTTATACTTTCGTTTTATCACTTAATCCGCTATTATTTTTATACATTGTTAGCTGCTGGTTTTTTCTTCAAATGTATATTTTCCAAGTCTCAAAATACAGAAAAAAACTAAAGTTACGGACTGTAAATTATAATCCGAGAATTGTAGAAATGAATGAGCAATATTATTTCTCAAGTTCTTTCCTTTTAGAGTAAATGTGAATTTGAATAGTTCCATATCCCTTTCCGTAAAATATTTTTTTGTTGTAGGGTTTTCCAAAAGTTCTTCAAGTAGTTGTTCCTTTATTTCTCCTCTTTTTGATGTTGATGTATTTCCTCCTGATAATCTAATAAAGCCTCTTAACGCTCCTTCAAATTTTAATGTCAAAGAATCCATTGCTAAAATGAAGTTGTTGATTTTATTGGTATTCATTAATACCGAAAGTTCAAATTGGGCTATAAGATTATGAATTCCAGGTGCAAGCATTGTTAACCAATTTGAGTTTTGGTCGATTTCATTATCGGTCATACCTCTTTTGAATTTAGTGCCGTACCAAGTTTGTGATTCAAAAAAGTCGTAGATTTTATAATAGTTCAGTTTGCCAGTTAAAATTCCATCAACGAAAACTTTCAGAAAAAGACTAAAGCATTTAACTCCGTGAGAAATGGTATAGCTCTGAATAACTTCTTTGTCAATTTTTTCTGAGTCTTCTAAGTTCTTGAAGTTGCTGTTTATATCAAAGACGCTTGTGCTAAATAGATTACGTATAGAGTTTTTAATCGTTTTCTCTGCGTTTTTCAGATTTTCTTCAGGGTCAACAAGAAAATCTTCATTAATAGAGAAGAACGCGAGTATTCCTTCTGTTGGCATATCTAATATGACTTTTGATTTCATATTAAGATATTTGTTGAACATTTCAGTTTCCTTTTCCCCAAGTTGCCAACTTACTTTTCCAAGTTTTACCGTTTGCTTTAGTCTATTATACTCTTTAAGATTATCTTCAGCTTCCTCCAATTTACCTGCCAGTCTTAAATATTTGGCTTTTGTTCCAATTGTTGTAAACTTGACAAAGTCTGTATCCTCCTGATGTTGTTCTAGTATTAAATCCTCATTTTTTGCTAGTAGTTCATATAGTTCATTAAGTGGAAGTTCCAGTAAATTATATAGTTGTATTCCAGCTTCTAACTTTTGCTTATTTGCAAAATATGAAACTGGGTTTTCATCTTCAACCCAGCTTGGTACTTTTAAAGCAATATCATTTAATTCTTCTTTTGAAAAGATGTTGTTTTCTAAGATAGAGTTTAAAATATTTGGCTTAAACCAATTTGGTAAATCATTAATGAGGGTAGTAGCTACTTCTTTTGCGATTTCTAACTTCTTCTTTGTTTTCTTTGAAATAAACAAAATTGCTGAAAGAATAATTGGTAATTCTCGAGCTTCTTCTGCCTTAATTCTATTGATTGTAGCTACATAATTATCAATGGCAACTTCGGCATATTTATTATGCTTTATTTCTTGCCAGAGCAAATGAGAATATCTTGACTTTAGCCAAGAATTTTGAGTGAAGTCTAGTCGTTCTTTCAGATATTCAATGTCTTCCTTTTCTAAACCGACACTTGTTATTTGTCCTTGTGAATCTGTGACTTGCACATTGTTAAGTAACTTACCTTTATTTAGATTGTAATTCAGTGATTTCCTTTCAACAATAACTTTCTTTTCCCAGTCTCCTTTGATTTTAGCTGTTGCTTTCAGTTCTCGATGAATATTCCATATGGTCAATGAATTCAATTTTTCAATTGAGTCATAAAATTCTTTTAATTCATCTGGAATTGGATTCATAGATTTAGGTCGAACTTGCAGCCAACTCCTTCCACCCAAACAAAAGCTTGAGTTAAAGGTTGTTTTATTCGGGACAACACAACTTTATGTTATATCTTACAAAGATCAAAAAAATAAATAGTTTGTTTATAGGTACAAATACCTGTTTTAAGGATTATTTAGAGAAAAGGATCAAGACTATTTGCAAGAAAAACCTACACCACTAGTGGCAAACTAGCGGGAGCGAAAAATACCTCTATTCAACTGATTTTAAAAGACCTCAAAAATATACAATAAGTAAAAACGTGATTACTTATTAATTTTTCTCCTTAATTAAATACATATATACTGGGTAATGATCACTGTAACCTCCTGTATAACTTCCAAAAGAAAAACTTCTAAAAGGATAGCCTTTATAACGCCCTCTTTTATTTGTAAGAAATTTTTTATTAAAGACCATGGCCTTAAACATCTTGTACGTTGAAAAATCTTTATTACCAGAATCTAATAAAGGTGAAGTAATTAGAATTTGATCAAATAAATTAATATTATCTCTATAACCCAACGTATTAAATCCCTTTTTAAACATATCCTCATATGGGTTATAAATATCATTTTCCCCTACATTTTTTTTCTTCCCCTTAGCTTTCAAAACCTTTTTAAAACTAGCATTAATGGGATCATCATTAAAATCGCCCATTACAATAATTTTTGCATTTGGGTCTTTTTCCCTAACCTGTTCAATAATCTTTGTATTTTGATAAGCTGCCTTCTCTCTTAAAGGCCTACTTTTTAGTTCACCCCCACTTCTAGATGGCCAATGATTTACAATAATATGAATTAATTCATCATCTAAATACCCAGTAACTAATAGTTGGTCTCTAGTATATACTTTTCTGTTATTTCTATAAATATTAGGATTAAAAGATTGGTGAAAAATAGGGGTAAAATATTTTTTTTGGTAAAGTAGTGCAACATCTATTCCTCTTTTATCTGGAGACTCGTAATGTATAATTTCATAATTTTTCCCCTTTATGTATTTAGATTTTACTAAATCTTCTAAAACCGAGAGGTTTTCTACCTCAGAAACTCCTAAAATAGCAGGACTTGTTTTTGCTGTTTCTTCTCCAATTTGAGCAATAACAGATGCTAATTTGTCAATTTTATCCCAATAAACTATAGATTTATTTCCTTTTAGCTCCATCATAGGACTTGCTTCATCATTCTTAGCTACCTCATTTATTGTATCAAATAAATTTTCTAAATTGTAAAAAGCAACTGTTCTGATAGCATATTTTTTTTCATTTTTTTGAGAAAAAGCAATAAAAGGTAGTTGTACAATAAGAATTAATACTACATATTTTTTCATCTTTTTTTTAACACAAACATATAAAACAAAATAGGAATCAATAATCGGATCTCATTATTTTAACAATTTCTTAAGGTCTAAAACAATAAATTTATTAAATTTATTGAAAAAAACCGCTAAAAAATGTTTTATGAAAAAGTTTATGATTCCGATGGCACTGCTATTGCTATTGGTGAAAGAAATACATGCACAAAATATTGTAAAAGGTATTGTTGTAGATTATAATTCTGAAAAACCGCTAAAAAATGTTTCCGTAACAATTAAAAATAATTCTACTCAATTACTAGAGACTAATGATCTTGGAGTTTTTATCTTAAAAAAACTTGGTAATGGTAATACTATCTTAGAATTAAATTTATCTGGTTATGAAACTCAAAATTTTCAATTAGATTTAATTGGTACAACAATCGATTTAGGGGTTATTTTCTTATACCCAACTATTTATGAAGAAGAAGATTTTAGCACCATCACACTCACAGACGATGAATTAAATGACGATACAAACAGCGCTGATAATATTTCAGGATTGCTTCAATCTTCCAAAGATATTTATTTAAGAACAGCCGCCTTTGAGTTTAGTTCTTCTTTTTTTAGAGTTAGAGGTTTAGATTCAGAAAATGGTAAAGTACTTATCAATGGAATAGAAATGAACAAAGTCTTAAATGGAAGACCACAATGGAGTAATTGGGGAGGCCTAAATGACGTGTTAAGAAATCAGGAATTCAGCTCAGGTCTTAGACCCTCTGATGCAACCTTTGGTGGTATTTTAGGTGTAACTAATATTAATGTAAGATCTTCTGAACAAAGAAAAGGAACACGCGTTTCATATGCGTCTTCTAATAGAAGTTACATCCATAGAGCTATGGCAACCTATTCTTCTGGAGTCTCTAAAAATGGTTGGGGGTATACAATAGCGGCAAGTAAAAGAGTTGGAAATGAAGGATATGTAGACGGCACTATGTACAATGCTAACTCACTTTTTACTTCTATAGAAAAGAAGATTAATAATAACCACACTTTAAGTTTTACCTCCATCACAGCATTTAACAAAAGAGGAAAGTCTGCTCCTCAAACTCAAGAAGTTTTTGATTTAAAAGGAATTAAATACAATTCTTATTGGGGATCTCAAAATGGAAAAATTAGAAACTCTCGTGTAAAAGAAGTTGCAGAACCAATTTTTATGTTACATCATTATTGGATTATAGATGAAAACACCACTTTAAACACAAACCTTTCTTATCAATTTGGTAAAATTGGAAATAGTAGAATTGACAATAATGGAACTAAAGTAGATGGCGATGCCTTAGATGGTAATGGAAATCTGTACATCGTTAACTTAGGCGCCTCTAACCCAGACCCTACTTATTATCAAAAATTACCTAGTTATGGCTTAAAACAAGGAAATAACAATGTATATGAAATTGAACAAGGATTCCTTAATGATGGTCAGTTGAATTGGAACAGTTTATACAACGCCAATTTAAACGTAAATAATAACGGAAATTCATCGTATGTACTTTATGAAGATAGGAATGATGATGTTCAACTTACCGTAAACACCATCTTAAATAAAGATATTTCAGAAAATATAACATTAAATACAAGAGTACAGTATACTCAATTAAGCTCTAAAAACTTTGCAGAAATTATAGATCTTTTGGGTGGAACAGGATATTTGGATGCAGATTCTTTTGCAGATTCTTTTGATGAAAAACAAAATAACTTATTAAATCCCTTACATATTGTTAAAGTTGGAGAACGGTTTAAGTACAACTTTAATTTGTATTCTAGTATAATTGATGGTTTTGTTCAAGGGCAATTTAAATACAATAAAGTAGATTTTTATTTGGCTGCCACTATCTCAAATACCTCACATCAAAGAGATGGATTATTTCAAAATGGAGGATTTCCTGATAATTCACTGGGGAAGTCTGACAAACTATCATTTACAAACTATGGTGTAAAAGGAGGGCTAACTTATAAATTAACTGGACGTCATTTATTTGATGTAAACGCCGGATATGTAACAAAAGCTCCTAACTTAAGAAACTCTTTTTCAAATTCTAGAGAAAATAACACTACTGTTAAAAATTTAACAAGCGAAAAAGTACTCTCAACAGACGCAAGTTATATTTTTAGAAGTCCAATTATTCAAACAAAAATTACTGGGTACTACACTAAAATACAAGATGCAACTGAAATCTCTTTTTTCTTTGCTGACGGTATTGGTGGAGATAATACAGCATTTGTTCAAGAGATATTATCTGGAATTGATAAAAAACATTTTGGTGCTGAAATAGGAATTGAAGTACAGATTACACCCACTATTAAATTAAAGACTGCTGGTAATTTTGGTCAGTACACCTTTAACAATAACCCAAACCTGTACCTAACTACAGAAAACAATAACAGATCTATAGAGGCTGGATTTATAGATGGACGGAAAGATTTTGGACCCTCTCATCTTAAAAATTATAAATTGGCTGCAGGACCACAAACTGCGTATTCTGTTGGTTTTGAATACAGAGATCCTGAGTATTGGTTTGTAGGAGCTACAGCAAACTTTTTTGACAATGTATATATAGACATCGCACCGTTAACAAGAACTTCAAATTTTGCAGATGACGGTGGAATTCCTTTTAATGATTATGATAAAGATATTGCAAGACAATTATTACAACAAGAAAGATTTGATAATTATATGGTTGTAAATATGATTGGAGGGAAATCTTGGAAAACTGGAAACCAATACATAAGTTTCTTTGCTAGTATTGGAAATATCTTAAATACAACATATAAATCAGGTGGTTTTGAGCAAGGTAGAAATGCTAATTACAGACAACTAAAAGAAGATAAAGACCTAGAAATTCCTGTTTTTGGTAACAAATATTGGTTTGGAAGAGGAACTACCTACTTCTTAAATATTAACTATAGTTTTTAAAAAAATACACTCCTATGAAAACATCTAAATTTTACGGCTTTTTATCATTTATAATGATTGTCTTTGCCATTACTTCATGTGTGAAAGATGGCGACTTTGCTCTTCCTAACATTTCTATAGAAGAACCTAATATTATTACAAACTCAAGTATTACTGCAATAAAGACTGCCCTACAACAAGAATTCAATACTAATGAAAATTTAGTATATACTTTTAATGTCAATGAAAATACACCTACTTATTTAGAAGGGTACGTTGTTTCAAGCGATGCAACTGGAAACTTTTATAAAAAATTAATTATTCAAGACAAAGCAGAGAACCCAACAGCTGGTATAGAAATTGTTTTAAACAAAACATCGCTGAGTGAAACGTATGATATTGGAAGAAAGGTATATGTGAAACTAGATGGCTTATCTGTTTCCTATGATGACGGAGAAAATTCTTATAATACCAGTCCAATGAATGGAGTTGCTGGTAAATATGTCTTAGGTATTTTAGATGGAGACAGGGTAGATGATATTCCTTCAACTTCAATTAAAGATCATATTATTAGATCTTCAATTGTTGCAACAATAATTCCTTTAAGTATCTCTTTAAGCGATATCAAAGGAGTACACATAAATACAATGATTCAATTGTCTTCTGCACAAATATTAAAATCTGATTTAAATAAAACCTTTGCTGGAGAACCTAATGATGAGTTTGATGGCTTTAGAACTATTTTGGAATGTAATACAGAAAAAACAATTCAATTACAGACCAGTACATTTGCCAGCTTTAAATCTAATATTGTCCCTTCTGGTAAAGGAATATTTAGAGCTGTCTTATCTAAAGACTACAGAGCTGAATTTTTAGTTGTTATTGCAAATACACCCTCTAATCTTGAGTTTACCAATGCTGAAAGATGTGACCCTCCTGTATTAGATTGTGGTGATGAGGCTGTTGGCGGAAATATTATTCTATTTGAAGAAGATTTTGAAGACATAACTTCTACTGTAGCTATTACAAACGCTGGTTGGACCAATATAAATACATATGGTGGTAGCACAGTCTATTCTTCCAATAGTTTTAGTGGAAACAGCTATGTTCAAATAGCTGCCTATAATAGTAATGAATCTCCACTAGAAGCTTGGCTCATAACTCCAGAAATAAATTTAGATACCACCACAGATGAAGAAGTAACATTTGAAACCAACACAGGCTATGATAATGGGCCTGCCCTTACTACCTATATATCATCAGATTTTAATGGTGATCTAACAACAGCAACTTGGATACAGCTAGATGCTGTTTTATCTGAAGGCCCCTCTAATGGGTACAATAATTTTATAAGTTCTGGCGCTATTAATATTTCTTGTTTAACAGGTACATTTCATATAGCTTTTAAATACCAAGGTGCAGCTAATGGCATTACTACCACCTTTCAAATAGACAATGTAAGGGTAACTGGTAACTAGTCTAGCTAAAAAACCAAAAACTCCTGAATGCTTTGCATTCAGGAGTTGTATGTATTAATAAGGCAATTAAGTTTATTTAGTCTACTAAAATAATTGCTTTGTTATCTTTTAACTCAATGGTGCCAGATGTAATGACTACCGTTAAAACTTTAGCATCATCTGCATGAGATAAGATCTTTCCATGCAAGTCATCTAATTCTAAATGTTCTTGAGTATGTACATGAATTTTTATAGTTCCTTCTTTTAAGGTAGATACTAAAGCTGCATGATTGTTTAACATTTGAAATTCGCCATCTGTACCAGGTACAGATATAGAATCTACATGAGAGGAAAATAAGACAGCTTCAGGTGATACTATTTCTAAATGCATAGGTTTTTATTTAATTATGCTTCAGCTAACATTTTATCTCCGGCTTCAATAGCTTCTTCAATGGTTCCTTTCAGGTTAAAAGCAGCCTCAGGCAATCTATCTAACTCACCATCCATAATCATATTAAATCCTTTGATGGTTTCTTTAATGTCTACCAAAACTCCAGGAATCCCTGTAAATTGCTCTGCAACATGAAACGGTTGAGATAAGAAACGTTGTACACGTCTTGCTCTAGATACAGCTAGCTTGTCTTCTTCAGACAATTCTTCCATTCCTAAGATTGCAATAATATCTTGTAATTCTTTATATCGTTGTAATAACTCTTTTACTTTTTGAGCACAATCATAATGCTCATCACCTAAAATTTCTGCTGTTAAAATTCTAGAAGTAGAATCTAGTGGGTCTACTGCTGGATAAATTCCTAACTCTGCAATTTTACGAGATAATACAGTTGTTGCATCTAAGTGAGCAAATGTTGTTGCTGGTGCTGGATCTGTTAGATCATCTGCAGGAACATAAACTGCCTGTACAGAAGTAATAGATCCTTTTTTAGTAGAGGTAATACGTTCTTGCATTGCTCCCATCTCTGTAGCTAATGTTGGTTGGTATCCTACCGCAGATGGCATACGTCCAAGGAGTGCAGATACTTCAGAACCTGCTTGTGTGAAACGGAAAATATTATCTACAAAAAATAATACATCTTTTCCTTGTGCTTCTCCAGCACCATCACGAAAATATTCTGCAATAGTTAAACCAGATAATGCAACTCTAGCACGAGCTCCAGGAGGCTCATTCATTTGTCCAAAAACAAATGTTGCCTTAGAATCTTTCATCCCGGCCTTGTCTACTTTAGATAAGTCCCATCCTCCTTCTTCCATAGAATGCATAAAATCATCTCCATATTTGATAATTCCAGATTCTAACATCTCTCTTAATAAGTCATTTCCTTCACGAGTTCTTTCTCCTACTCCTGCAAATACTGAAAGACCACCGTGACCTTTTGCTATATTATTAATTAACTCCTGAATTAATACCGTTTTACCTACACCGGCTCCACCAAATAATCCAATCTTACCTCCTTTAGAATAAGGCTCAATTAAGTCAATTACTTTAATTCCTGTAAATAATACTTCCGTTGAAGTAGAAAGATCTTCAAACTTTGGAGCTGATCTGTGAATTGGAAGACCATCTTTACCTTCTTTAGGTAAGTTTCCAAGACCATCAATAGCATCACCAGTTACATTAAATAACCTTCCATAAATATCTCCACCAATTGGCATCTGAATTGGATTACCAGTAGCAACAACTTCTTGCCCTCTTTGTAATCCATCGGTTGCATCCATAGAAATTGTACGAACAGTATCTTCTCCAATATGTTGTTGAACTTCTAAAATTAAAACAGAGCCATCAGTTTTTTTAATTTCTAATGAATCATAAATATTTGGAAGTTCAGCAGATTCTGTGTTAAACTCAACATCAATTATTGGACCTATAATTTGAGATACTTTACCTGTTATTGTAGACATTGTTCTTACTTTAAATTAATTTCTTGTGAAGAGCTAAAAAACACTCTTATTTTAGGCTGCAAAGGTAAATTATTTACCTGACGTTCAAAAGTTTTTTAAATATAATGTTTGTAAAAAAGTTCAAAAAAAAAGCCTCATCTTTCGATGAGGCTTTTTATCTAATTTATAGTAAATATTACTCGTTGGTAACTTTAATTTCAACTCTTCTGTTGTTAGCTCTACCAGCTCTTGTTTTATTGGTATCAATAGGATTTTCTTCTCCAAAACCTTTAGAATCTAATCTAGAAGCATCAACTCCATTTTGAACTAGGTAATCTTTTACAGCAGCTGCTCTTTTAGCAGATAATGTTTGGTTAGACTCTGCTCTTCCGGTACTATCAGAATGTCCTTCAATTAAAAAAGTAGCTTTAGAAAACTCTTGCATAATTTTAACAATTCCGTCTAATTTATCAGAAATACCTGCTTTGAAAGTAGCTCTTCCAGAATTAAATAAAATTGTTTTTGCAAACTCTCCCATTTCTTTCTCAGCAACTTTTGTAATAACTGGCTCTGGACATCCACTATTAGATGCTGGACCAACTTCACTTTTACAGTTATCGTCTTTGTCTAATACACCGTCTCCATCTGTATCTGGCCATGGGCATCCTCCATTAGCTTTAGGACCTGCTACTGTAGCACATTTATCATCTTTGTCTACAATACCATCACCATCTGTATCAGGACATCCGTTATTAGCTTTTGTTCCTTTAGCATTAGGACACATATCGTCTTTATCTGCAATACCATCTGCGTCTGCATCAGGGCAACCATTTAAGGTAGCTAATCCTGCTACGCTAGGACAAGCATCTTCACCGTCAATAATTCCATCACCATCTGAGTCTGGACACCCGTTAAATTCTTTTAATCCTGCTACTTCTGGACATGAATCATATTTATCATAAATTCCATCACCGTCTGTGTCTGTTCCTCCAAACTTCACAACCAATCCTAGAGAGTGTTGGTAGTGAGATGGAACTATATCTTGAAAAGACTCCTTAGTACCGGTTTGGTAAACAAGACCAACAGTTTCAGATACCCAAAAGTTTACTCCAAACCCGTAATTAAACATCCCTTCACCTTCACTGTCTAAAGAAGTGTAACCACCTCCTAAATACACAAAAGGACTAAAGTATTGAGTAGAGTTTCCAAAAATCTTTGCAATTAAGCCGTCCAAACCATATTTAAGGTTTGCATCAAAAGAAGTATGTATTAAATTTGCATCCTCGCTTCTAAATACTTTTGTAATTTTATTTACTGAACCTGCTAACTGAAGTGTAAAACCATCGTTTAGGTATCTTTCTACAGTAATTCTAGAGATTGTTGGTAAAAAATTCCAGTCTCCAGTACCTAAATGATCATTAATTCTAGCAGAGAAATCAGAACCTTCTCTAGTATCAACAGCATTAACACCTATTGTAACAGCCCAAGGGTTGTTAGAATCTTGAGCGCTTACGTTGTTAACTGTTACTAACGTAAACAAAGCTATTACAGCTAATTGTATTCTTTTCATTATTATGAATTTAAATTAAATTTTTCTTAAATTGTTTTGCAAAAATAACTTCTTCCCTGTTAATTACAAAGAAAAAATACAAAAATTATAGTAAATATACGTTTTATTTTGCAGTATTATTTAGATACTTATTTAGTTAACATAAAAACAAACCCAATAGAATGTTGATAATGAGATGGTACTACATCTGATAATTGTTCTTTTGTTCCTGCCTGGTAAACAACACCTACAGTGTCTGTAAACCAACAGTTAAAGCCAAAACCATAGTTTAGCATTGCTTCTCCTCCAACTCCTTTAAGAGAGGTATAACCTGCTCCTAAGTATGCAAATGGACTGAAATATTTTGTAGATTTTCCAAAAATCTTTGAAACTAAAGCATCTAGACCATACTTAACATTTACATCAAATGAAGAATGCATTACGTCATCAAAACCATTGTCCAATTTATTTAAAGAACCTGCTATTTGAAGTGTTAAAGCCTCACTTAAGTATGTTTCTGCAGTAATTCTAGACAATGGACTATTAGCCCAATTCCAATCTGAATTTCCAAGATAATCGTTAAATCTACTGGAGAAGTCATCTCCACCTCTTACATCTATAATGTTTACACCTGCACTAATTGCCCACTGACCCTTAGAATCTTGTGCGCTAACATTACCAACAAACACTATAGTAAGTAGTGTGATAATTCCTAATTTTAATCCCCTCATAATATTAATTTTTTAAATTGTTTAAGCTACAAAAGTAATTTTTTTGACTTACTTACCAAAAAAAAAAGACAAAATACCTGATTTTATTAATTTAAATAACCTCTAGCTCTTTTCCAATTTTAATAAACGAGGCAATTGCTTTGTCTAAATGTTCTTTTGAATGTGCTGCTGATAATTGAACTCTAATTCTTGCTTTTTCTTTAGGCACAACAGGAAAAAAGAAACCAATCACGTAAATACCTTCTTGCAAAAGCTTGTTTGCCATTACCTGAGATAACTTAGCATCGTAAAGCATTACTGGAACTATTGCAGCATCTGCTCCAACTAAATCAAAACCTGCTATTGCCATTTTTTCTCTAAAGTAATTGGTATTCCATTCTAGTTTGTCTCTCAAAGAGGTATCACTAGATATAATCTCAAAAACTTTTAACGATGCTCCTACAATAGCAGGTGCTAATGAATTTGAAAATAAATAAGGTCTAGATTTTTGACGCAAAACTTCAATAATTTCCTTTTTACCAGTAGTGTAACCGCCCATAGCCCCTCCCAAAGCTTTTCCTAGGGTTCCTGTAATAATATCTATTCTTCCTAATACATTTTTTAATTCTAAAGTACCACGCCCTGTTGCCCCAATAAAACCAGTAGCATGACATTCATCTATCATTACCAATGCATCATACTTGTCTGCTAAGTCACAAATTTCATCTAGTTTGGCTACAATACCATCCATTGAGAAAACACCATCTGTGACAATAATTTTAAAACGATGCTCGTTTTTTGTGGCCTCAATTAATTGGGCTTCTAATGCTTCCATATTGTTGTTATCATAACGATATCTGGATGCTTTGCACAAACGAACACCATCTATAATAGAAGCGTGATTTAAGCTATCGGAAATAATTGCATCTTCTTTTGATAATAGAGGCTCAAAAACACCTCCGTTGGCGTCAAAAGCTGCAGCGTATAAAATAGTATCTTCAGTTTGATAAAATTCAGCAATTTTAGATTCTAATTTTTTATGAATGTCTTGAGTTCCACAGATAAACCTTACCGATGAAACTCCAAAACCATGAGTATCCATAGTGTCTTTTGCAGCTTGAATAACCTCTGGATTATTTGACAAACCTAAGTAGTTGTTTGCACAAAAGTTAATAACCTCTTCTCCTGTAGAAATTTTAATTACTGCGTCTTGAGACGATGTAATAATACGTTCAGACTTAAACAGACCAGCCTCTTTAATTTCTACTATCTCTTTTTTTAAATGATTTTTTATTGCTCCGTACATGTTTATATAAATTCTTTATTTTGCTTAAGGTTGTAAAAATACTTTAAAATTCTTCTACAGACACTGTTTCATTACTGTAAACAAGCACTTTCTTAAGAACGGTGTATTTTAATGATTCTAAAACTCTTGCATAGTTTTCTAATTGAAAACGATGCGCCTCTTTTGGAATTCCAGTTTTATAATCTATAATAGTTACCTTATTCTCGTGATCAAAAACCAATCTATCTGGAATTACTATCTGCTGGTCATAAACAATTTCTCTTTCATTATATACAGTAACATCTTCCAAATAGTACTTTTGCAATTTAGGATGCAACATAATTTTCAGAATCCGCTGCTGTATTAGATCTTTTTCCACCAAATCTAACTCTCCTTGTTGGTAATATTTTTTCAAAACTTTAACAACATCATCTTTGGTTAAAACCTCAGATAATATTTTATGAATAAAAGTACCATATTCTTTTGCCTCACCTCTTGTTGTTCCCCAAAAAATTGATGAATTTGCTAATAATCTAATTTGATGATTTTTCCAGGGTGTACTAATGAACGTTTCTTGTGTCTGACAAGAAGCTTCTTTAGCGTAGGTCATCACTTTTTTATTTATATTTCCAAAAATATATTCATTTTTGCCTTCATCCCATAAATTATTTTCTTTCAAAAAAGAGATAAAAATTCCTGAATAGTAATTAAAATCTTCTAATCCTGATTTATGTAACTTCTTTTCAGTAATAATATATAATTGCTCAGCGGCTCTTGTTAGCGCAACATACAGTAAGTTAAAGCTATCTAATTCTAGTGCCGCTCTTCTTTCATCATAGATTTCTTTTCCTTTGTTTGAAGCATATTGTAATTCTTTATTTAAAGAAACCATCATCGCTGGAAAATAATCACTATTATTGGCTAACCATGCCTTTGGTTTAATGTCTTGATATATATTTAAATCACAAGGGAAAATTACAATAGGAAATTCTAACCCTTTAGATTTATGAATCGTCATAATTTTTATTGCATTTGGGTTCTCTGAAGTTACAACGCTTAGCGATTCTTTTTTTTGTTCCCAGAAATCTAAAAAATCCTGAATGCTAGACTCTTTTTGCTGCTGGGCCAATACTTCATCTAAAAAAAACTGAACATAAGCATCTGTTGTATCTTGCAAATGAAACGATCTAATGATTTGCTCTATTTTTTCATAAAAAGGTGATTGATGATATAAGATAATATCAAAATTACAATTGTATTCTTTTAGCAATTCTAAAACCTCATATAATTCTAAATCTATAAAGTCTGCAAAAAAAGCATGCTTTTCAATTGAACTATTAAGATGCTTATGTAAAAAATACAAAAGCTCTAATAAGCTCTCTTTATCATTTGACTGAAGTGTGTATTTTAAAAAATTGATAATAAAATTTACTTTTTCACTGGTACTAAGCAATAAGGTTTCTGAAGAAACAATTTCTAAATTATTCTCAGATAAATAATTTGCAACAACAACACCTTCGCTTCGTTTTCTGACCAATACACAAACAGCTCCTAAAGAAACTTTAGAATCTAACTGTTGAATGATTTGATATACTTTCTTCGCATATTTTAGTTCATCTTCTTCTTTATCCTTTAGTTTCTCTAAAAAAGAAACCGACACAGAGCCTCCCTTGAGTTCGTTTTCTTCTTGACCAGAGTTGTGTAGAAATAAATTTGAATATGACGGGTTTTGCAAAAACTGAGAGACATGTTTAAAAAAAGAATTATTAAACTGTATGATTTCACTGTAACTTCTATAATTAACACCTAATTCTTGTACCTTTTTTTGAATTAAAAAAGGATTTTTAGCTGCTTCATTTTCTGATCCTAATTCAATAAATTGAGCTGCTTTTCCACCACGCCATCTATAGATTGCCTGCTTTGCATCTCCTACTAATAATAAACTAGTATTTTCTTGCGCTAATGAATTGTCTATTAATGGAATTAGGTTTTTCCACTGTAAAACAGAGGTGTCCTGCATTTCATCAATAAAATAATGCATAAATTTCTGACCTATTCTCTCATAAATAAATGGAGCCGGTTGATCTTGTATATTGTCTGAAATTAATTGATTAAATTCTGCATTTAAACGGATATTGTTATCTTCTTTAATGCTAGTTAATTCTAGATTAATATTGTTTAGGACCGCTAAAGGTATGATACTTTTTAAGACTAATTTAGTTTGTAATAATTGTTGATAAAGGAGCTCTGAGTCTTGATATAATTTTAAAATTTTTGGCAAAACTTCTTCAATAGAAGAAACGATATCTTCTGATGTAGATTTTGAGTACAACTCTCTATCCTCAATTCTTTTTTTTAGAGTGCTTTGATCAAAAAATTTGGTGCTTTCTGGCTTTTTGATCAGTGATAAAAAATGATTTGGAAGCATTGATCTGTAAAAATCTTTAACATCTAATTGTTGTTGATTAATGATCTGTAATGCTTCTTCTCCAATAGCTACCATTGAAGCAATTACATCCTTTTGATGGGCATTTAATTTTTGTTGCAAAGATTTAAAATCTTGCAGAGATTTTTCACTCAACCTTCTAAAATGGGTAATATCTTCTTCGTTTAAAAGAATTCTTGAAAACTCAGATAAATCTCTAGAGATATCCCAAGATTTATCATCATCTGACTTCTCTAAAGAATACTCAATTAAAACTTGAGTTAATTCTTTATGAACTCCTATTCTAGAAATTAAAACATCTATCGCTTGATCTAATAAATCTGTGGCATTCATTTCTACCTCAAAGTTCTGACTCAAGCCTAAATCAAAAGCGAAACTCTTAATAATTTTATGCGTAAAACTATCTATTGTGGTAATATAAAAAGCAGCGTAGTTTTGAAGAATTAGATGTAAAATTTTTTTACTTTTCTTTTGAATTACACTAGTTTCAAGCCCTGTTTCTTGTTGTAAAATTAAAAATATAGGAGTTTTTTTACCTTTAGAAAATTCTTTTAAACTAATTAAAACGCGCTGCTTCATTTCTGCAGCTGCTTTGTTAGTAAATGTAATTGCTAAAATTTTTTGGAAAATAAAATCATCAGTACTAATCAGTACTATTTTTAAGTACTCTTTAACCAAAGTAAAAGTCTTTCCACTTCCTGCTGAGGCATTGTAAATTTGAAAAGTAGAACTTTGTTGCACAAAAATATTTTGTTGCAAAATACAAAAAGCCAAACAGAATCTGTTTGGCTTTTACTTTATAATTATTGATTTTTTTATCCTAAACCAACATCTAAAGACATCATTACAATAAAACCGCCTATAAAACCCAGCGTAGCTATGTCTGTATATTTATCTCTTTGTGTCTCAGGAATTACTTCTTCAACTACTACAAAAATCATTGCTCCTGCTGCAAAAGCTAAGGCATATGGTAAAATTGGAGTAAAAAAAGAAACGGCTACTGCTCCAACGACTGCTGCTATAGGCTCTACAACGGCAGATAGTTGGCCATACCAGAAACTCTTTAACCTACTTACACCTTGTCTTCTTAAAGGCATTGCTACTGCAAAACCTTCAGGAAAATTCTGAATTCCAATACCTATAGCTAAAGAAATTGCTGCAATTATCATTTCAGTTTGTTCTGCTCCAACTAAAGTAGAAGCTGCTCCAAATAAAACTCCAACAGCCAGTCCTTCAGGAATATTATGCAACGTAATTGCCAGTACTAATAAGGTGGTTTTATGCCAGCTTGTTTTTACCCCTTCTGCTTCAGACTCTTTAAAATTAATATGCAAGTGAGGCAAAATTTTATCCATTCCAAACAAGGCTAAAGCACCTAAAGCAAAACCAATTGCTGATGGCAATACTCTCATAAAACCTTCTCCAGGACTATTTTCAATTGCGGGAGCAAGCAAACTCCAGAAACTTGCTGCTACCATTACACCTCCCGTAAAGCCTAACATTCCGTCTAAAACAGCTCTATTCATTTTCTTAAAAAAGAAAACCAAGCCGGCTCCTAAGGCTGTTAAGGCCCATGTAAATAAAGAAGCGTAAAGTGCTGATAAAATAGGATGTTCTTTCCCAAATTCAACTAACTGATCAAATGTACTCATGATTGTATATAAATATTATTAGAGATTTTTTTAGAAATAGTAATTTTTTTCGTGTTAATTAAAATTGTTAATGAGCCATCAAAAGGTTCTTTAGAAAGAACCTCTATTTTTTTTCCTAAGGAAATATTATTATTGTCTAAGTATTTTAAAAACCCTGAGGAAGAATCACTGACTCCAACACAAATTCCAGATTGCTTTTCATCTAAAGTTGATAACAATTGCTTTTCAATTTTTTGAAAATTGCCTTCTTTATCTGGAATTGGATCTCCGTGGGGATCTTTTTTTGGAAACCCTAAAAAGGCATCTAACTCATTAATAAGTTTTGGAGATTTTATATGTTCTAGTTGTTCAGCTACATCATGAACCTCATCCCATGAAAAATTAAGTTTTTCTACCAAAAAAACTTCCCAAAGACGATGTTTTCTTACAATATTAGTAGCGGCTTTCATTCCTGAATTAGTTAAAGTTACTCCTTGATATTTTTTATAAACTAACACTTGTTTATCAGCTAGTTTTTTTATCATATCTGTAACCGAAGAAGGCTTTGTATCTAGTTTTTTTGCAATAGCACTTGTACTGATTCCTTTTCCTGAAATAGTCTGCAAATGAAAAATAGATTTTAAATAATTCTCTTCTGAAAGTGAAAACATAATTTTTAAATAACGAGACAAATATAAACTTTTTTTATTTTTTTTAAATATTTTTTTAGACAAGACTAAAAATTTATTTATTTTTGTCGAAAACATACCCTGTGTCAACAATGAAATTCTGTTTAAAAACACTACTCTTAATAGTATCTACTATTTGTTATAGTCAAAACAATACGCTAGTTGGAACAATCTTTGATAATTCAGAAAGACTATCATATGTGAATATTTATATGCAAAACACCAAACTTGGTAGTTCTTCAAATGAAGATGGATATTACCAAATTAAAAATATTCCCTCTGGAACTCACAAAATAGTTATTAGTAGTTTGGGTTACAAAACAAAAATAATTAATATTACATTTAGTAACAACCAAAAAATTACTCGTAACTTTTCATTAAAATCAGACAATTCTTTAGATGAAATTGTAATATCTGGAGCCTTGAGACCTGTATCAAAATCTGCAAGTTCTGTTCCTGTTGAGGTTTATAGCAAAGCTTTTTTTAAAAAAAATCCAACACCATCAATTTTCGAATCTTTGCAAAATGTTAATGGTGTGCGACCTCAATTAAACTGTAATGTTTGCAATACAGGTGATATTCACATCAATGGGCTGGAAGGCCCTTATACTTTTGTATTAATTGACGGAATGCCAATAGTAAGTGGTCTTTCTACCGTTTATGGCTTAACGGGAATACCACAAGCATTAATCCAACGAGTTGAAGTAGTAAAAGGACCCGCATCAACTCTATACGGTTCTGAGGCTGTTGGTGGAATCATAAACATCATTACTAAAAAACCATCAAATTCTCCAATGCTTTTTGTAGATAATTTTTCAAGCTCTTGGGGAGAAGTAAATACAGATATTGGTTTTAAATACAACGTATCTAAAAAAATACAAGGATTATTAGGAGTTAACTATTTTAACTATCAAAATATCATAGACAATAACAATGATAACTTTACAGATTTAACACTTCAAAATAGAATTTCAATATTTAATAAGTTAACTATTGATCAAAAAAATAATAAGTTATTTACAATAGCTTTTAGATATGTTTATGAGGATCGTTGGGGAGGAGAAACCAACTGGAATAAAAGTTTTAGAGGAACAAACTTAGTGTATGGTGAAAGTATTTATACAAGTAGGTGGGAAACTTTTGGTACTTATGAATTACCTACAGTGGAAAATATTCGTTTTCAATTTAGCGCTAATGGTCATCACCAAAATTCATTTTACGGAGCTGATTCATATAACGCAGATCAATTGATTGCTTTTGGACAATTTGTGTACAATACAAAAATAAAAAAGAAACATGACTTACTTCTTGGTATTGCTTACAGATATACCTTATATGATGATAATACATTTGCTACTTTTGAGACTGATGGAATTACAAATAAACCATCTATTATTCATTTACCTGGTATGTTTTTACAGGATGAAATTAAACTAAACAATCAGCATAAATTACTTCTTGGTGCTCGTTATGATTACAATAGTGTTCACGGAAATATTTTTTCTCCAAGAGTTAATTATAAATGGAACTCAAAAAACAATAAAAATATCTTGCGATTTAGTGTTGGAAATGGGTTTAGAGTTGCCAATATTTTCACGGAAGATCATGCAGCACTAACAGGAGCAAGAGAGATAGAATTTGATGGAGAAATTTCTCCTGAGACTTCTTGGAATTCAAATATAAATTATGTGAAAAAAATATCACTTAAAAATACTAGCATTACATTAGATGCTAGTGCTTTTTACACTCACTTCAACAATAGAATTTTACCAGATTACGAGACTGATCCTAATAAAATAATATATTCAAATCTCAATGGCTATTCTGTTTCTAAGGGTATATCGTTAAATTCAGATATAGCATTCTCCTCAGGGTTAACAATGATTCTAGGTGCAACTTTAATGGATGTTTCAATAAATGAAAATAACATCAAAAAAAGACAATTACTAACGGAGAGTTTCAGTGGAGTCTGGAGCATTTCATACAAGTTAAAGAAGAGTAAAATTAAAATTGACTACACAGGAAATCTTTATGGCCCTATGAAACTTCCAAGACTAGGCGATTTAGATCCAAGAAGAGAAAATTCACCATGGTTTAGTATTCAGAATATTCAAATTACTAAAAGAATTGGTAATAGTTGGGAAATCTATGGTGGTATTAAAAATCTTTTAAATTTTACTCCTGCCAATAATAGTATTGCAAGATCTTTTGATCCTTTTGACACTGGTGTTGATTTTGATGCAAATGGTCAGGCAGTTGCAACTCTAAACAACCCCAATGCACTAACATTTGACCCTAGTTATGTGTATACCTCCAACCAAGGGATTAGAGGGTTTATAGGGTTTAGATATACTATTTTTTAATGATATACATAATAATGATTTTCGTAATGGAAACCACAATTAGTGAAAAAATAAATTTATATAATTATCTTCTCTTATTCCAAAGTCTACGAACAAGAATTCTTGGACGAAAACTGTACACTAACCCACCTGTTAATTGTGTGTGATTTACCATACTCCTAAATTCTTGTGGCGAAACCTTGTAAATCATTTGCGCATTAATGCCCCAGTGGTGAGTAACCCAGAGAGTTCCTCCAATGGCAGTATTAAAAGTAGAAGTTGGGTTTGAATCCTGACGACTACTTGGAGCGCCTGTAAAACTTGCACCAATTGCTATGAAAGGAACTAGGTTATTATCAGACAAGTTAAAATCATACTTCAAATAGCCATCTAAAGAATTGTAACTAAAGCTATTACTTAACAAGCCGTCTATATCGCCTATTCCGCTTAAAGTAGCAGCTCCTTCTAAACTAAATCCATAAAATAAATATCTAGTAATATTAATTTTAGGAGCCTGGGTATTATAACGACTTCCAAGTGAATTATCTTGAAAAATTACATAAGAACCGCTAATTCCAGCAACCCATTTGTTATCATGATTTTGAGATTTGGCAAGTATAGAACTACATAGTAATAATGCCGTTAAAAGTGTTTTTTTCATTTTATTAGGGGGGGGATATTTTTAACTAAACAAAAATAGGAAATTATAATTATAATATTTGAATTAATTTAAAATTTAAAATTTTAACAATTAATTACTAAACTAGCTATTATCTTTGCTAAAATTTTTACTTCTTTGAGCAAACAAGAAATTGTTAATCAGTATCAAAAATCTGTAAAAGTTACACAGATTTTAACTCAAATACAACAAGATCAAAACCATTTTCAAATTACGAATATGGTTGGTTCTTCGATGTCCTTTGTTATTTCAGAAACTTTTAAAAAAGTTGACAAAACCTACCTGCTTATTTTAAATGATAAAGAAGAAGCAGCTTATCTATTAAACGATTTAGAGCAATTATTAGGAGACAAAAATGTGTTATTCTACCCTGGGTCTTACCGAAGGCCCTATCAAATTGACGAGACCGACAATGCAAATGTTCTCTTGCGTTCTGAGGTTTTAAATCGTATTAATTCTCGAAAAAAACCGACTATAATTGTTACCTACCCTGAAGCATTATTTGAGAAAGTAGTAACAAAAAAAGAGTTAGAGAGAAACACACTTAAACTATCTGTAACAGAAAATGTATCACTAGATTTTGTAAATGAAATGTTATTTGAATATAACTTTAACCGTGTAGATTTTGTTACAGAGCCCGGAGATTTCTCTGTTCGTGGAGGTATCATAGATGTTTTTTCATTCTCAAATGATGAACCATATCGTATTGAGTTTTTTGGTGACGAGGTAGACAGTATTAGAACTTTTGATATAGAAACTCAACTTTCTAAAGAAAAAATTCGAAAAGCAAATATTATGCCTAATGTTGAAAACAAAACGCTTCAAGAGAAGCGAGAAAGTTTTCTAAAATATATTTCTTCTAAGACAGTCATTTTTACTAAAAATAACGATTTATTAATTGGAAAATTAGACAAATTATTTGCTAAAGCAGAAGATGCATTTAATGAATTATCTAAAGAATTAAGCCATTCAAAACCAGCTGATTTATTCTGTAACGGTGATTTTATAAAAAATCAGCTATCCGAATTTACAGTGGCTAGCTTAGAAAGCTACACTCATGGAAATAAACCTATCATTGATTTTATCACAAAAGCTCAACCGCCATTCAATAAACAGTTTGATTTACTAATTGAAAACTTAAACGACTATCATACAAAAGGGTTCGCCAATTATATCTTCTGTGCTAACGAACAACAAGCACAGCGATTTCACGATATTTTTGAAGATGCAAAAGAAGAAGTTCATTATCAAACAATTGTATTTTCTCTTTATCAAGGTTTTATTGATTTAGACGAAAAAATTGTTTGTTATACAGATCATCAAATCTTTGAGCGTTACCATAAATTTCGTTTAAAAAACGGCTATGCAAAAAAACAATCCATCACTTTAAAAGAGCTAAATAATCTTGATATTGGAGATTATGTGACACATATGGATCATGGGATTGGAAAATTTGGTGGACTACAAAAAATTGATGTAGAAGGTAAAAAGCAAGAAGCTATTAAATTAATCTATGGTGATCGAGATATTTTATATGTAAGTATTCACTCGTTGCATAAGATTTCTAAATTTAGCGGAAAAGATGGAAAAGCTCCAAAAATATATAAATTAGGCTCTGGTGCCTGGAAGAAAATAAAACAAAAAACTAAAAAACGTGTTAAGGAAATCGCTTATAATTTAATCAAATTATACGCAAAAAGAAGAATGCAAAAAGGAGTAGCTTTTGGACCAGACACTCATATACAACATGAACTTGAAGCAAGTTTTATTTATGAAGATACTCCAGATCAATTTACAGCTACACAAGATGTTAAGGCAGATATGGAAAAAGAACAACCCATGGATAGATTGGTTTGTGGAGATGTTGGTTTTGGAAAAACAGAAATTGCCATTAGAGCTGCCTTTAAAGCTGTTGACAACGGAAAGCAAGTAGCAATTCTTGTTCCAACTACCATTTTAGCATTTCAACATTATAAAACATTTACCAAACGATTAAAAAATTTTCCTGTTAAAATAGATTATTTGAATCGTTTTAGAACTACCAAACAAAGAAATGAAGCCATAGAAGGTATTAATGACGGAAGTGTAGATATTATTATTGGAACACACCAACTAACTAACAAAAAAATTAAATTTAAGGATTTAGGATTGCTTGTAATAGATGAAGAGCAAAAATTTGGAGTAGCTGTAAAAGACAAATTAAAAACAATAAAGGAAAATGTAGATACCCTTACCTTAACGGCTACTCCTATTCCTAGAACATTACAGTTTAGCTTAATGGCAGCTCGTGATTTATCAGTAATTACAACGCCTCCTCCCAACCGCCATCCAATAGACACCCAGGTAATTCGCTTTAGCGAAGAAATAATTCGTGATGCAATTAGTTATGAAATTTCTAGAGGCGGACAAATCTTTTTTATTCATAACAGAATTGAAAATATAAAAGAAGTAGCTGGTCTACTACAACGTTTAGTTCCGAATGCTAACATTAAAATTGGTCATGGACAAATGGAGGGTAAAAAATTGGAGAGCTTAATGTTTGGTTTTATGAATAATGAATTTGATGTATTGGTTTCTACCACAATTGTAGAAAGTGGTTTAGATGTAACCAATGCAAATACCATTTTCATAAACAATGCAAATAATTTTGGCTTGTCTGATTTGCATCAAATGAGAGGAAGGGTTGGAAGATCTAATAAAAAAGCTTTTTGTTATTTCATTACACCTCCTTACCATATGATGACTGATGATGCCAGAAAAAGAATTGAAGCTTTAGAGCTGTTTTCTGATTTAGGAAGCGGTATAAATATAGCCATGAAAGATTTAGAAATTAGAGGAGCTGGAGATTTATTGGGTGGTGAGCAAAGTGGTTTTATTAATGATATTGGCTTTGATACTTATCAAAAAATATTAAGTGAAGCCATTGAAGAATTGAAGGAGAACGAATTTAAAGAACTTTATAATTCTGAAGAAACCAAACCAAAAGAGTTTATAAAAGAAGTTCAAATAGATACAGATTTTGAGATTTTATTTCCAGACAATTATATCAATTCAATTACAGAACGTCTAAATCTTTACAATGAATTATCTACTCTTGAAACTGACGAAGAAATACAACAATATGAACAACGATTAGTTGATCGTTTTGGTGAATTACCCATTCAAGCCATCGATTTATTAGATAGTGTTCGTTTAAAATGGTTTTCAAAAAAATTAGGCCTAGAGAAGTTGGTTTTAAAACAAAAAAGAATGATTGGTTATTTTATAGCTGATCAGCAGAGTACTTTTTATCAAACAGAAGCGTTTACTAACATATTAAAATATATCCAACAGAACCCAACTACTTCTGTGATGAAAGAAAAACAAACCAAAAGTGGTTTGAGATTATTGATTACTTTTATCAAAATAAATTCTGTAGAAACAGCCTTAGAAAGATTGAAAAAAGTAGCAGATATTTCTTAACAAGTAAAAAGTTTAAGGGTTAAATTTTAATAAAATGGAGAATAATTACCTTAAAAACCTTTCAAACTTAATTTTAGCAACATTATTTATTAGTACTTCTGGTGTTTTGGGCAAATACATAGCAATGCCATCTGAAGTAATTATTTGGTTCAGAGCTGCTTTTGCGATGATTTTTTTGTATGCTTTTTGTAAATACAAGAAAATAAATCTAAACGTTATTCATCTAAAAACACATATCCCTTTGATCATCAGCTCACTTTTTATGGCTGCTCATTGGGTGACCTATTTTTATGCATTAAAATTATCAAATGTAGCTTTAGGAATGCTTTCTCTATTTACATTTCCAGTAATAACTGCGTTATTAGAACCTCTTTTTTTGAAATCTAAATTTAATACAGTACACCTTGTTTTAGGTCTTATGGTACTTATTGGAGTGTCTATTTTAGCTCCTGAATTTAACATAGAAAGTTCTGATGCAAGAGGTATTATATTTGGGTTGTTTTCTGCCTTATGTTATTCAATTAGAATCTTAATTTTAAAAAAATATGTTACTAATTATCATGGAAGCATGCTTATGTTTTATCAAACTACTGTAATTACAATTGT
>MDTG01375437.1_pt1 | contig 25008 bp, 23 predicted proteins | sample 811421 | NCBI WGS metagenome assembly MDTG01 (sample SAMN05326645, study PRJNA326480) | marine metagenome | isolation source: seawater | place: Pacific Ocean: South East | collected 2011 | reverse complement strand
AGTTAATAATAATTTCACTTATATATTCTGAAGAAAGCAAACTTTCTATAATCCAAACAAAAAGCGGTTTCCCGTTTATATTTTTAAAATTTTTATTGTCTACTCTTTGAGACTCTTCTTTAATTGGAACTATTGCGGAAATCATATCTTAGGAGGATAAAAGTATAGATCTGTCATTTTATTTTTACTCATATCGTTTTTGTATCCTCTATAGGTTCCTAAGTATTGACTATACCTGTATCTTAATATACTAATAATGTCACTAGATGGCTGAAGACTATCTCTAGAAGTTTTTATATCATAATTAACTCCTCTTAAAAAACCTTTTAAGCAATGAAGGAAAGTATTTTTAATAACCTGAGTATCAGTTTTGTCATTCTTATTTATGTTTTTCAATGCTTCCGCTTCTCTTCTGTACCTATTTGAAATTGTCTTATAATTCTCCCTATGTAAATGCTCAACTTCTGCATCTTTGCTGTAAAAGATTTCCCAATTGTTAACTTTTGCTTTTTTTCCTAAATCAATATCTTCAAGTCCTGTCAGTTCTTCATCAAAATTATTTTCTTGCCATACTTTTTTTCTATAAGCTGCATTGCCATTGTTAAGAAAGACGTCTGTAATAATTTTTGAATCTCCATTAAACCAAGTTTTTTGAACAGAAGATTCGGAGTGCATGGTTTCTGGGTGTGCGGATTGACAACCAAAAACAATACCAATATTTTGGTTGGAAAATGAATCAATCATATTTTCTAACCACATATTGTTCTTTGGAAAGCAATGAGCACTTAATGAAACAATAATATCTCCACTAGCTTCAGTAAAACCAATATTAAGAGATCTTCCAAACGTGAATTGATTTTTTTCAATATGGTGTAAAAAAATATTATCAAATTTATTTATAAAGTGTTTAATTGTCTCAAGTGTTCCATCACCACTTCCAGAATCTACAAATATTATCTCAAAGTTTTGTTCAGTTTGGGTTAATAAAATTGGTATCAAAATTTTTAAGTTTTGATTTTCATTTAAACACCTGATAACAATTGAAACTTTTGTTGTCATCTTACCTCGATTGTATACCATGTTTTATATCTATCAGATTGAGGCAAATATAACTTGTTTTGTTCGTATGCATCTTCAATATCTTTTAAACCAGAATTACATGGTTCTAAAACGTTTACATTCAGTTTATTCCAACCTCCTCTTGACTGAAATATCCAAAAATAAGGTAGAGTTTCTTTATCGTATGTCAATTTTAATTCATTTTCATTTTGATCTTGAATGTATACTTTTCCATCTACGCCATAAAAGTATACGAAATCATTTGAATCTTGGTTTTCATTTATAGAGGAAAGAAAGTTATTTAAATTTTTACTACTGACTATATTTCCAAAATTATTATCAACTTTTTTAAATCTATCAAAGATGAAATCAATTTTATTATTATCAATGGGAAGAGCAAGGTGGAGTTTAAATAAAAATTTTTCAAGATTAATTTCACTTAAATCATAACTAACATTTAATTTATTTCTTACTAATTTAAATTTTTTGTTAACTAATGTTTTTGAAAAATAGCCTCTTGTTGAAATTTCTAAATACTCGGTACTCTGGTTAATAATTTTCCAATTAGAGGACCATAACTCACCATGATCTGGTGACTCTCTTCCCCCAATTATCTCAACTTTATCATTTGGATAAAGTTCTTCATACCCCCCTATCCATTGAGTATCATAATCAGAATATTTTCTTGGTTTAAAATATTTTTGTTGATCAGAGTTGTACCAAACCCAGTTAATATTGTTTTTCTTATCAATAATTTTAACTGGTTTTCCTCCATGAGATATGTCTATATCAACAAAAATAAATTCATTTTCTAGTTTTATATTATTACTCATCTATATTTCTTTTATTTAAAAATGTAATATTTGATTTTGTTAAATTAAATATTTTGTAATCTTTATTTTCTAATTTATTTAGTTGCTTTTCAAATGTTTTCAAATGTTTTTGATAATATTTTTCAATATTTCTATCGTTAAAAAAAGAAGGGTGTTCTATTTTGTGTTCATCAAGTGGTTGATATGTGTCTTTTGAATATTGCCAAAAGTTTTTATCCTTATTTTTTCTTCCATCAAAACCAGCTAATAATATATTTTTAGAGAGATACGATGCAATTGGGAGCATGAATTCTGTTAGTACATTACTAGTTCTCATAACAGAAAGTTCTTGACCTAACAGTGGATTAATCTGACCTAAAAAGTTTTCAAAATTTAGTCCAATTATATAGTTTTTTTCTAATCCCCAATCTGTAATTAATATAGGCATTGCATTTATAGGACAAATAATAAAAAATTTATCTTTATTAAATTTTGAAATTACTTCGTTTTTAAATCTCTTTGCTTCAGGACTGTTGCCAAAGTGAAAAACGGGATCGGCAAAGCATAGGATAGGATTTAATTTTTTCCAAAGATCTTGGTCATAGATTCCAGAATTACAAGTAATTGTTTGAATGTTATTTTTAATTGCGTAATTTTTTCCCTTTGAAAATGACGGACCTGTTCCTAAAACTAATAATTGTTTTTGGTTTAAATTTTTAAAACTTTCTCTTAAATTTACTATGTTCTTTAATGATAAATTTTTATATTCTTGTCTATCACTATTAGAAATAAAATCATGGAAATGTAGTCGAAAATTAGTAGAAGCTGCTGATGTAAGAAAAAAATCCTGATCTAAAATTCTTAAATTTTTCAACATAAAAAAATACTTAAAAAGTATTTTCAGATTAAATTCAGGAGCAATAATCAGAGTTTCTTTTGTTGGTTCTTTTTTAATAATAACTTCTTTAGGTATAATTAACTTTTCTAATTGATACTCAGAGCTAAAATATACTTCGGAATATACCCTTGAATTATTAAGTTGTATGTATCGAAGAATTGACCATATAAATATTTTATATACGTTTTCAATTTTCCTAAATCTAACTTGCTTTAAGCTATCTGGAATCATATATATTAATTATAAAAGCTAATATCTTTACAAACTATAAATCATTATTTATCAAAAACTTTATTAGTATATTTGCATGGAAAAATTTAAAAATTCTATTCCTTATATGAAACATAAGATAACAGAAGAAGATATTAATTTAGTTATAGATGTGTTACAGGGTGACTACATAACTCAAGGACCAATGGTTGTTAAGGTTGAAGAAGAAATGTCAAAAATCGCAGATAAAGAATTTGGGGTTATGTGTTCTAATGGTACTGCTGCTCTTCACTTGGTAGCTGAAATGTTGAATCAACGTTCAAATACTTTGAAAAAAAATATAATAACTACCCCCTTCACTTTTGTAGCTGATGGAAACTTCGGAAGATATATTGACGCTGAAATAAGATTTGCAGATATTGACATAAAGACATGGACAATTGATCCGAATAGCATTGAAAGTTTGATTGATAAAAACACTTTAGCTGTAGTCGCTCCTCATTATGCAGGATTAATGTGCGACATGGTAAAAATTAAAGAAATTTGTGATAGTAATTCAATTTTTTTAGTTGAAGATGCTTGCCATGCTCCAACTGCAAAAATTAATGAAAATGTTGCTGGATCTTTTGGAAACGCTTCTACATTTTCATTTCATGCTACTAAACACATAGGAGCAGGTGAAGGTGGGGTTATTTGTACTAATAGTGAGGAAGATTCAGAAACATTACAAGTATTAAGAAGTCATGGACTCCCTCATTGGAGTAAGAGAACAGGCTATGGTTATGATATTGATAATGTTGCTTTTAATTATAGGCCAAACGAACTTTCAGCTGCACTGGCCTCATCACATATCACCAGAATAGAAAATCTTGTAACAGTAAGAAGAAAAATTGCTAAGGAGTATGAAAATAGCTTAGATTGGGATTTCTACACAAAGCAAGAGATACCTGATGGTTTTTCTCATGTTTATCATCTATACCCCATACTTTTACCAGATTGGAGTCTAAGAGATAAGCTATTAAATTATCTAAAAGACTCAAATATATTCGGGCAAATTCATTATCCCCCAATGAATAAAATGAAAGGATTTCAAAAATATAAATCAGATACCCCTGTAAGTGATGACATTTCATCTCGAGTAGTTTCAATCCCAATGTTCGTTCAAATAAGTGATGATGAAAAATTATTTGTAATAGAAAAGTTAAATAATTTTGCAAAAACCATTTAATCAAGTAAAAATTTTTACTGTTTGTAAGCCTGAAATAGGTTCTGGGCATTTAATTAGATCTTTGTTAATTAAGGATGCTCTAAGTTCAATGGCCAACAAAATTGACATTTATGGTGAGTTTGAAAAGGTCCCGAATCACATAAAAGATATTAACAATATTGAATTTGAACAATTAAATAAATTTAATTTTTCAAATGAAGACTTTATAGTAATTGATACATACATAAAAAGAGAGTTATTTAATAGTATTGATGTTAAAAAATTTTTAATTCATGATGCAGGTGTTGATAAACCAATATCTAATGTAATAAAAATTGATTTTAATCTTACAAGTGATTCTTCAATAGATAAAAATAATAATATACAAGGTTACGAATACTTCCCAATTGGGTTTGATAGTAAACCGGAATTTAAAAGCAAAGAAAATATAAGCAATCAAATAAGTAATAAAGTTTTAATTTCCCTTGGTGGTGTTTCTGATGAATCACTTGTAGACCTTAAGAAAATTGCTGATACTGTTTATAGGCACAACTATGAAGTCTTTATTGCAGACCCATCAAAGAAACTCTCTCTTAGAAATGACTTAAAAGATTACACTTTTATACACGGGAAGTTCTTATCTAATATTTTAAATCAGTATAAATTCAAATTTGCAATTATGGGTGGTGGTATCAGTAAGTTTGTAACAATATCATCTGGAATACCCTGTATTTATATACCAAGAAATAAATTAGAAAATATTCACTTAAACAATATTGAAATTCTCAATTTAGGTTTTGTTTTAGATAAAAATAAAACTATTGAAGATGGAATGCACTACATTGAAAATAATTACTCAATTATTTCTAACACATCAAGACAAGTTATTGATGGCCATGGTCCTAAACGATTAGAGAATGCAATAATGAAATTTTTAAATTAAACTATTTTTATTGAGAACGGTTTTTATTTCATCGATAGTCAGATAGTAGGGATTGTTTAGGGAGTTATATTCAAATGTTGACTCAACAAGCTTGCCTTTAAGATTGTTAGCTGTTTTTGAATAATCTAAATTTTTAAATTGATTAGTCGTTGATCCAATTATAAAAAAGTCGTCAAATTCAAATGTTCTATTATTTTCATCAAACGGACAGAGCAGTTCATGAAGTTTTTCTCCCGGGCGTATTCCAATTTCTTTAATTTTGATACCCTGACTTAATGCATTAGCTAAATCCATCACTTTTACTGAAGGAATTTTAGGAACAAATATTTCCCCACCCTGCATTCTGTCCATAGTTTCTAGAACAAAATCACATGCTTGATCAAGTGTTATCCAAAATCTTGTCATTTCTTTATGTGTAATTGGTAACTCTTTTGCTCCACTTTTTAAAAGCTGAATAAAGTAAGGGACTACTGAACCCCTTGAGCCTAAAACATTTCCATATCTGACAATACTAAATTTTACATTCGATGCTCCTACGTAGTTGTTTGCTGCGCTAAATAATTTATCAGATGCTAACTTTGTTGCACCATATAAATTAATAGGGTTAGCGGCCTTGTCTGTTGAAAGTGCAACTACATTATTTACATTATTTTCTATTGAGGCTTGTATTATGTTTTGTGCACCAAATATATTTGTTTTGATAGTTTCATCAGGATTATACTCAGCCGCAGGAACTTGTTTTAAAGCAGCTGCATGAATTACAGTATCAATTCCTTGCATTGCACTATTTGTCCTTTTGAAATCACGAACATCTCCTAAAAAATAACGTATTCTTTCATCTTGGTAATTCTGCTGCATCTCATATTGCTTTAACTCATCTCTTGAATAAATTACAATTCTCTCTACAGAATTATTTTTCAAAAGTGTTTCGAGAAATTTTTTACCAAACGAACCCGTTCCACCAGTTATTAAGACATTTTTCATATTATTTCCTTAAAAAAACTTAAAAATCTTTTATTAACATATTTAATATAGTAGTTTAATTATATGAAATATTGCGTCAAGTGTGTAATGCCGGACACTAAGCCTGATCTGAGTTTTGACAGTGATGGGGTATGTGATGCTTGTATTAACTTTTCAGATAGAAAAAATATAGACTGGAAAGAAAGAAAAGCTAACCTCCTGGAAATAATTAAAAGCTATAAAAATGAAAGTAATTGGGATTGTATAGTTCCCGTGAGTGGTGGAAAAGACAGTACTTATCAAGTATTAAAAATGCTGCAACTCGGCATAAAGCCTCTTTGTGTTACAGCAACAACATGTGATTTATCATCTATTGGTAGAAAAAATATTGAAAATATTAAAAACCTTGGTGTTGATTATATTGAATTTTCCACAAACCCCTCTATCCGTAAAAAACTTAATAGGATTGGGTTAGAAGAAGTCGGAGATATTTCTTGGCCAGAACATGTCAGTATATTTACCATTCCTGTAAGAGTTGCAGTAAATTATAAAATCCCACTAATTGTGTGGGGTGAAAATTCGCAAAACGAATACGGTGGTCCTGCAGTCGCTAAAGATTCCCAAATTCTTAATAGGCAGTGGCTTGAGGAGTTTGGAGGTATGCTTGGTCTGCGAACAAGAGACATATCAGATAGTCATGGTATTGATCACAAAGATCTTTTTCCTTACATATACCCTAGTGATCAAGAACTAGAGGAAGTTGGAGTTTCTGGAATATTTCTTGGCTATTTTATACCATGGGATGGTCTTGGTAATGCTCTAATTTCAAAAGCCTGGGGTTTCAGTACAAATGATAAAGTAATTAGTGGTTCGATGGTTGATTACGAGAATCTTGACAACTATCAAACTGGTATTCATGACTATTTTAAGTATCTTAAATTTGGATTTGGAAGAGCTTCAGATATTGTAAGTATGCATATTCGAAGAAACAGAATTACTAGAGAAGATGCAATGGAAATTACTCATATGCACGATGGAAAATATCCATTTGAATACTTAGGAAAAACCCTAGAAGAGATACTTAAACCACTGAATATGTCTATTGATGAATTTGACTCTATTTGTGAGAGGTTTACAAATAAGCAAATTTTTAAACTTGATGAGAATGGAAATATCTTAAAGGATGAAAATAAAAGACCTATTAAATTATCATATGACAATTAGAAAATGATTGGTTTGATCAATTATGGTATGGGTAATTTAGGATCGGTAAGAAGAACTTTTGAAATTCTTAATATTGACAACAAAATCATAAACAACTCAAGTGAAATTAGTAATTGTGAAAAACTAGTTTTGCCAGGAGTAGGAAATTTTTCCAATGCTATGAAAATTCTAAATAATGATGGCTGGTCTAAAGAAATTATTAATCATACCATAAATAAAAAAAAGCCTTTATTGGGAATATGTTTAGGAATGCAGTTATTAGCTAAAACCGGAACCGAAGGAGAGGTTGTTGATGGTCTTGGTTTGATTGATGGGACAGTTAAAACTTTCAATTTCAATAATAATGAGCTTCGGATACCTCATGTTGGGTGGAATTCACTTGAAAGTTTGGATAATAACTCTAGATTGTTGAATGAAATTGAGCAAAATACTGATTTTTATTTTGTTCATAGTTACTATCTTGAAACTAGCCCTCAAACAGCTGCTGCGAGTACTAATTATGGCATAGATTTTTGCTCAGTAGTAGAAATTGAAAACATTTTTGGGACCCAGTTTCATCCAGAAAAAAGTTCAAGATCAGGAAGAAAAATACTTGAAAATTTTTCAAAAATTTGATTTCTAATGTTAAAAATTAGAGTAATCCCAACTTTACTTCTAAAAAACTATGGTTTGGTAAAGGGTGTCAGCTTTGACAGCTGGAGAAGAGTGGGAACAGTATTGCCTGCAATTAATGTTTATAACTCTCGAAATGTAGACGAATTAATATTAGTTGATATTGAAGCAAGTATAAAAAATATTGATTTTAGTATCGATTCAATCAATGATATTGCTGATAACTGTTTTGTTCCATTCTGTGTTGGTGGTGGAATAAACAATGTTTCTAGTGCAACAAAGTTGATTGAAAATGGCTGTGACAAGATAACTTTAAATTCTTCAATTTACACAAATCCTAAATTAATTTCACAAATTGCAAGTTTGTTTGGGTCACAAGCTGTAGTAGCAAGCATTGATGTATTCCTCGAAAATGAAAATTATACATGTTTTTCACACTCTGGAACCAATAATCAAAAGATATCACCTCTTGAGATTGCTAAAAAGGTTGAAGATTTAGGAGCTGGTGAAATACTCCTAACCTCAATGAACAATGATGGGAAAATGGAAGGATACGATTATAAAATTATTGAAAAAATTTCACAGTCTGTAAATATTCCAGTAATTGCTTCTGGGGGCGCAGGCAAGGCTGAACATATGCTGAAAGCAATTCAAGAGTGTGGAGCTTCAGCAGTAGCTGCAGCTAGTATATTTCACTTTACTGAAATAACTCCAAATGATATCAAAGACTACCTTAAAAGTAATAAGATTTCAGTTAGAGATAGTATTTAAGAAACCAATCATATAAAATAGGTTTAATGAATTTTAAAATCAATGATTTAATTATTAATTCTGAATCAAAACCATATATTATTGCTGAAGTCTCTGCAAATCACAATGGATCAATTGAGCGTGCTTTAAAACTTATTGAAGTTGCAAAACAAAAGGGTGCAGATGCTGTTAAGTTTCAAACTTACACTGCTGAAACCATGACTTTTGATTTAAAGACAGATGATTTCAAAATTGATAATGGTGGATTATGGGATGGCCAAAGTTTATATGATTTATATAAAAAAGCAGAAACTCCTTTTGAATGGATGAAAAAACTTTTCGATAAAGGAAAGGAAGTAGGAATAACCGTCTTTTCAACACCTTTTGATGATACTGCTGTAGATTTGTTAGAAGAACTAAACACTCCAATGTATAAAGTTGCATCTTTTGAATTAACTGATCATGAATTACTTAAAAATATCGGAAAAACAAAAAAACCTGTAATTTTATCAACTGGGTTGGGAAACTTTGAAGAAATTGAAGAGTCTGTTAATGTTCTGAAAAATTATGGTTCAGAAAATATAGCTGTTCTTCATTGTGTTAGCGGGTACCCAACGCCAACTTCAGATCTCAACCTAGCAACTATTGAAGATCTGAGAAAAAAATTAAACCTGGTTATTGGATTTTCAGATCATACAAAGGGTATTAATGCGTCGATTGCCGCAACTGCTTATGGGGCAAAAATTATAGAAAAACATCTAATTGATTCTCATGAAACGGACAGTGCTGATAAAGAATTTTCTATAGACCCTGATGAGCTTAATGATTTATCATTTTCAATTGAAGAATTTTGGAAATCTTATGGCAAACCAAACTATGAACTAAAATCATCTGAAAAAGAAAATTTACGCTTTAGGAGATCACTTTATTTTAACAAACATTTACCAAAAGGAGCCAAAGTAAGTCAAAATGATATTTCACGAATAAGACCTGGTTATGGATTGCCTGTGAAAGATTTAAGTAAAGTCACTGGTTTAGTGCTAAATCAAAATGTTGAATATGGCGATAGAGTTTCTTTTGAAGTCTTTGAGTAAAATAAATTTAAGGCCTGCGATCAGTGAAGATGAAAATGAAATTTTAGAATGGAGAAATGATCCTGTAACAATATCATTTACGCCAACAAAAAATACTGTAGCGCTTAAAGACCACAAAAAATGGTTTAGAAAACAACTTATTTCCAAAAATTCATGGCTTTTAATTGCTTTGTCAGATAATAATAAAATCGGAATGGTGAGATTTGATTATGTTGACTATTACTTACAAGAGTATTTTGAAATTTCAATAAATTTAAATCCCGAATACAGAGGTAAAAAACTTTCAAATAAAATTATAAATCTGGGAATTGATTATATCAAAAACACTCATAATAAAAACATTCCTATTTTTGCAAAAATTAGTGACGATAATACTGCAAGTATAAAAACTTTCAATAAATCAAATTTTATTAAATATGTTAGGTCTCTAAATGATAAATACATTAAAGATCCAGTGGCTGGTGGATGGAATTATTATATTTATACAAAATAAATAAGTCTTCAAATCTTTATTATTAACTATTAAAATAACTTGAAGTTATGAAAAAAGAAGCAACTGTGATTATTCAAGCAAGAATGGGATCGGAAAGGCTTCCTGGGAAAGTATTAAAAAAAATAAAAAAGGACTGGATTGCTCTAGAACTTCTTGTACAAAGACTCAAAAATTCTGCATCGATAAATAATATTATAATTGCTACAACTAATCAATATGAAGATGATGAAATAGTAAATTTTTGTATTGATAAAAAGATTCAATACTTCAGAGGACCTGAAGATGATGTTGTAGAACGGTTTAAATTGACAGCTAATTATTTTCAAGCTTCAGATATTGTAAGAATTTCTGGAGACTGTCCATTTACAGACTGGGGGATGCTTGATAAGCTCGTTAATTTATATTTTGAGCATAACGCTGATTTTGTTACAAATATGTATAAAAAAACATTTCCATTAGGTTTTGCTATAGAGGTTTTTAAATTGGAAAAATTATTGGAGTTTAAAAATTTAGATAAAAATGAAAAAGAACATGTAACAACACGCTTTATAAACAACTCTGAAAGTTATAGATTTTTATCAATTGAAAAAAGTAATAATTTGTCAGAATATAGAATGACCCTTGATACTGAAGAAGATTATCAAGTAATTAAAAAAATTGCTGAATCATTTACTGATATTAATTTTACATTTGAAGACATAGAAAATTTAATTTATAGCAAACCTAATTTTTTAAATATAAATCGAGAAATTCAACAAAAAAGTAATTATCAAAAAAACGAATCAGGTAAGGTTAGAAGTATTATTTATGAAGAAATTAGCTAAAAAAACTATATATAAAATTTTTTTTCAATTGATTTCAATTCTAAAAATTCAGTTTATTCTAATCTACTTATCTTATTTTTTTTTAAAACTAAAAACTAAGAAAAGATACATAAACAATAGCCAGAATAGAATTAATGCTTTGGTAGTTGATAAAGCTGGTTTTGATACTGACTTATTACCACTGCAATCTACCCAAAAAATTAATTTATTTTTATTTCCAGAAAACTGGTTAATGACAATTGTTAAGTCTTTTCTTGATGAAAAATTACACTGTCAAATAGAGTATCACTTTCATGATGATGAATTATCAATAAAGCAAAAAAATAAATTAGAAAGCATATTTATAAATATACTTAAATATTTGCAGAATAAATTAGATATAAATGTAATACTTGTCAAAAATTTTGATTATTTTGAACATCAAGATTTATGCAAAGCTGCGAAAAAGTTGAATTTAAAAATTGTTGTAATTTACTGCGAGAGTGTTACAACTGAATTTTCAGCAAATAGCTTTACTGAAGCGAAATCTATTAAAAAACGTGTAAAATTTCCGTTTGATTTAATTCTAGTTTCTGGACCAAATGGGAAGAATCTTTTAGTCCAAAATGAAGTATGTAATGAAAATGAAATAGTTGTTACAGGTTACTGCCGTACAGATGTTATATATAATACATCTTTAGAAAACATAACCAAAAATCGTGATCTGGTAGTTCTATTTGACTTTGGATTTGAAGATTTTCTATTTTATGACGAGGATGGTTATGGGGCTCCTAAACTGGCATATTCTGTAACTGAAGAGTTTGGAAAGTTAAGTAAAAATTTCTTAAATGAATACAAATTTGTGATCAAAACAAGAACCAATGAAAATGTAGAAAAAGTATACCAATACCTTAAAAATTTTAATGTAAAAAAATCAGATATAACTGTTACCGGCAATTTAACAATGCGAGAAGTAGTAAAAAGAGCTAAGTTGGTTGTTGGCTATACGTCTACAACCACCCTTGAATTACTAGGAACAAACTTACCTTTCATAGTGCCCTACTGGTTTGAAGCACAGCAAAATACAGAATCAGGGAATTCTTTTTTTGATGATAAAAATCATCCTGGATATATAAAAACTAATGATAAAAAAGAATTCAACAAAACTGTCACAGCTATATTAAGCAATAAATATAATCTTGAAAATATAGATGAGTTATCGACCAGTAGAAAAAAACTTATATACAATAACTTATTTAGTATTGATGGAAAAGCTTCTCAAAGAACCTTTGAAGCTCTGGAAAAGCTGGTGTTGATTAAATGAAAGATAGCATTAAGGGAATTAAGATTGGATTTGAAATTCTCAAAAACTACAAAAAATCTGTATTCTTTTCAATAGTTTTATCAATTTTTACAGGAATTGTTGCTGGTGCTGGTTTTTCAATTTTGCTTCCGATACTAACACTAGAAAACCTTTCGGAATCTGTAAGTATCTTTCCTTTTTTGAATGAATTTATACAAATTAATTCAGAATCATTTTCAGAATTAATTTATAATGTTGCAATATTTTTTCTAATTATTTGTATATTTGAATTTGCTTTGACTTATTTTAATACTTACCTTATTGCAAAAATTAGAGTTAAAGTTAACAAACGTATTTTGGCAGAAACGTTTAAATCATATCTTGATCAAGATTACAAAACATTAAAGAATTTAAACCAGGGAGATGCGCTTGCTAAGCTGTACAACTATTGTGAAAGAGTTGCTATATTCTCTCAAACTTTTATTTTTGTTTTTTCACCGCTATTTCAATTAATAATTTTCATTTTTATTATGTTTAAAATATCAGTTCCATATACAGTTGCTGCGTTAATTTGGTTTCTTATTATGTCTAATTTAATCAAAGGATTGTTGGGAAGAAAAATCAACAAAAAAACAACTGTACTTACAAATTCAATAACAGATATACAAGACTATTTACTTGAAAATATAAATTTAATTAAACTCATTAAAATATCAAATACAGAATCAATTTCTTCAGAAAAATATCAAACAAAACTTGAAATGTATGGAGAATCAATTCGTAAATTAGAAAAGGTTTTCTCTTTTACATCCCCTATTTTTAATTTAATAAACTCCCTTGCTATATCTGTATTTTTACTAACTGCTGTATATGTAGTACCTAATAATAGTTCAGAATGGGTCTCTACTTTTTTTCCATTCCTTGTGTTAGTATTTAAAGTAATTCCATTAGTTTCACAGATAAACTCAGCAAGAATTGTACTTGAAGAAATTAATGTTTACTACACTTCCATAAAATCTTTATCGCAAAATAACGCTAATAGAGATGTAGAACATATATCTAATTTTAAAAATATTGAAATAAAAAACCTATCTTATACTGAAGATTCATTCGATATTTTAAAAAATATTAATATCAATATTTCAAAAGGTGATTTTATTGGAATTATGGGTGATTCTGGAAGTGGTAAGTCAACTTTTCTTGATATAATTTCTGGAATGTATATCGACTATTCAGGAGAAATAAGAATAAATGACAATCTATTAAACTTACAAAATCAAAGTTTAAAATCAATAATTTCCTATATGCCTCAAGAAACTATGTTATTCAATCTTTCAATAAAAGAAAATATAATATTTGGACAAAGTTTTGATAGAAATAAATATGAAAATGCAATAAAGATTTCTGCAGTTGATGAAATAGTTTCAAAGGTGAAAGGTCGTGATGATTACATAATTGGTAAAAATGGTAATTTACTGTCTGGTGGCCAAAGACAGAGGGTTGCCCTAGCTAGGGCCATATATAAAAATAGTGAAATGATTTTACTTGATGAGGCAACTAGTAATCTCGATTTAAAACTAGATGACGTAATTTTTAAAAATTTAAAAAGTCTTAACAAAACACTTATTGTAACTAGTCATAGAATTTCATCAATAATCGATTCTGACTGTATTTATTTATTTGAAAATGGAAAGATAGTTGATTTTGGTAATCACAACGAGTTAATTTCTAAAAATAAAAAATATAAAATAATTTACGAATTAGAAAATCTTAACAATGGCTAGATTTACAAATTTATATTATAATTTTAAAGATTTTTTAATTTTCTCTCCCCTAAGGAGCACTGTCAGCTTAATTAGTCTTTTATTTCAAAATTTTTATTTTTTAATTAGAAAAAAACTCAGTATTAAGTCATATTTATTAAACTTAAACAATTTTATTTATAAAGGTGGGCATGATCGCAAAACAGATATAAACATATGGTACATGAATATAACATCCCATTTAGTAAAGCCATCGCTCTTTGCTGTTGGGGGTGTTTTTATAATGAAACTCTGTGAACTAATTGGTGCTGATGTAAAATATATTCACTGTCAATCAGGATTCGACTATTGTCATAGTGGAGCAAATCCAAAAAATTATAAATCTAAAATGCCTTGTTATGGATGTGTAAAGTTCAATTCTTCACTTTATGTCGGTTCTAAAAAGTTAGTATTTAAGCAGTCTGAAATCAAAAAAGAAATTAATGAAACTTTGTCTATTGAAAATCTAATTAACTTTAAATACAAAGATTTAAGTGTTGGTAAAATTTGTATTCCCTCTATAAGAAGTATCTTAAGAACATCTGATCTTTCAAGCATAAAGAACGCATCAAAACATTTAAAAAGAGCAATAGAATCCAGTATTACATTCATTGATTGGTTGGATTACGAATATTCAATAAAGAAGCCCGAAAAGATTGTAGTATTTAATGGTCTAAATTTTAATGAAGCAATTTTAAGAGAGTGGGGGTTAAATAAAGACATACCTGTTATTACATTTGAAAACGGAAAAAGAGAATCAACTATTGAACTCAGTAATGAGGTAGCTGTAATAAGTGGTTTTGACTATGTTGAAAGAAATTTGAATTCTGAAGAGTTGGTAACAATTGACTCGTTTATGGAAAAACGAATTAATGGATCTAGCCCCCCTGGTCAGGCAACTGATTATATTAAATGGGAGAAAAATTCTAATTATCAATTTCAAGACAAAATAGATAATTCTAAATTAACAGTTTCTATATTTACTAATTTAGATTGGGATACAGCACAGGCATGGTCGCATGATATATTTGAAAGTATGTGGGAGTGGTTAAATTATTTAGTTCCCATAATGAAGAGTAATTCAAATATTCTTTTTATAATAAGGGCTCATCCAGCTGAAGCATATGTTATTAAAAAGACTTTTAATTCGACAAAAAAATGGTTCCTTAGAAATAAATTAGACAAATATCCAAATATAATCTTGATTGATGCTGACACGCCGCATAATTCATATGACTTAATTAAAAGAAGTAATTTTTGCTTGGTCTCTAATTCTACTGTTGGCCTTGAAGCTCAATACTTAAAAACACCAACACTAGCTAGCAGTTGGGCATATTATACTGACTTTAATTTAGTGACAAAACCAAAGACATTAAAAGAATACAAGAAAACATTAGATAAATGGTTAAGTGGAGATTTCCCTAATTTAGATAATTACAATTATTCAATATTAAATTCCTACTTATATCAATACTTTTTTGAAACAGAGTTTACATTTAATGACTATATTGAAAATTATCAAAGTAACCATTATGCTTTCCGTAATGAATCAGTAGTGGGCCTTAAAACATTGACTGAATATGAAAAAATTATAGAAGGTATTATCGATAAAGGTAGTTTTAAAAATGCAAGATAAACAAAAAATTTTGATTCCACTACGAGATTTTGAATATTACGGAGAAATTTAGCCAGCATTAGATTACCTTTCCAAAAAAAAAATATGAAATTTTGTATTTATCTTATGAAAATATTGATAATATTAAAAACCTTTTTGTTGTAGAGAAATTTTTTACAAATAGTTCTGATGCAGAAAGTTACCTTATACAAAACTCTGTCAATCCAGAAATTTACAGGTGTGATCCAAGATATTTTTTTGCGATTAAATCAGAAAAAGAGCTTATTATTGAACAAGCAAATATTGAAAGATACTTTAATAATTTTATTAAAAGTGAATCCATTAATATTATTTTTTCAGGTTTTGCCACTTATGGTATTTGGACTATACCTCATGAAATAGCAAGATCCATGGGTATTTCATCATATAGAATGCTGGACTTTCATCACTTAAATTTAGATTTATCAAAATCAAGAACATGGTTTACGAATGACATATATATGGAGACATGGGAAAAGGAAGAATACAGATTCAATTGGAACTCAAAGAACGTTGAAAGCTTTATTGATAATTACATTAAAGGAATTAAGGAAAATAATATTGTCCTCACTCAAACAGCACTTCCCCACCAAGGCTTGTTTTATGCTAACTCGTTTTCTTTGGTTTTTAAAAATGTAATAAGGATGTTCATAAGAAATGACAATAAATCCATTCATAGAATTAAGTCTGTTTTTAATTATTTCTTTACCAAAAAAAAGCAATCAGACATAAGTGATTTAAATTCTAATTTTTTAATTTTTCCTCTTAATGCTGCTTATGATGAACAACTATTATTGAGGGGAAGTTACATAAAAGATATTTATAGCTCCATTCAAATAATCTGTAATTCTTTACCCCTGGGTATGAAACTTATTATTAGACAACACCCTGTTGATCCTGGTGGACTAAGCTATTATAAAATCAGAAAACTATTATTAAAAAACGCAGACTTACATATTGTTGATCACAATATTCCACTAAATCAACTAATCGCCAAATCAAGTGGAATGATAACTGTTAATAGCACGTCTGCTTTCGATAGTCTTATTAACGAAAAACCTGTATTTGTATTAGGAAGGACATTTTATTCAAATACAGATGCTGTCACTACTGTAAAAGATATAAGAAATTTAACTCAGGAGTTAAATTCTTTTATAAAAAAGGGATTTAAAATTGAACAATTTAATGCATTTGTAAACATTCTTAAAAATATATGCTTTGAAAGCTACCCAGAACCAAACAATAATGAAAATATTAGCTACCATGAACACTTGGGTTTAGCAATTAAAAGTAAACTAGAATTAATGGAGAAATAAAAGCTATGGTTACTTTAAATGAACAAGAAGAGTTTTGGAAACAAAACTTTGGTGATGAGTATGCTTATAGAGAAAAAAATAGTGTTAAAATTATTGAACAAAGAAAATCTGAATTTGAAAAATACTTAAAATCAACAACTAACATTGGTTCAATTTTAGAATTTGGTGGAAATATTGGTTTAAATCTTCAAGTTCTTAAATCAAGCATAAAAGATGTAGACCTTCATGCCGTAGAAATCAACAGCTCAGCTGTTAAAGAGCTGGAAAAAGTGATTCCCTCTGAAAATATATTTGAAGGAAGTTTTACAGAATTTTCATCGGAGAAAAAATTTGACCTGGTTTTCACAAGGGGAGTCTTGATACACTTAAACCCAGATAGATTACAAAAAGCATACGACCAACTTTATAAATACTCAAATCGATATATTTTGATTTCAGAATATTATAGTCCTGAACCTGTGGCGATAGATTATAGGGGATTTAAAAATAAATTGTTCAAAAGGGATTTCTGTAAAGAGTTGAGAGATCGTTATGATGAACTCACTCTTATCGATTATGGGTTTCTATATAGTTCAGATGTTCATAAATATGATGACAATACATGGTTTCTATTAGAAAAAAGGTAAAATCTTTAAAGGATACGAGATGAAAAAAAATATTTTAGTTGTTGTTGCCCATTCAGATGATGAAACAATTGGACTTGCTGGCACCATGAAGAAACATATTCTCGAGGGTGATGAGGTGAATGTAATTTCAATGACTGATGGTGTGGGTTCAAGAGAAAAAAGTGGCTCCAGTGAAATTAGTCAAAGAATTAAGGCAGCAACTAAAGCTAGTAATCAAATTGGTTTTAACTGGAAAGAAAATTATAACTTTAATGATAACGCTCTTGATAGTTATCCGATTCTTGAATTAATAAAATGTATAGAAAAAACAAAAGATGAGTTAAGGCCAGAAATTGTATATACACACAGTGGTGCAGACTTAAATATTGACCACAAATTAGTTGCAAGGTCTGTATTGACTGCTTTTAGACCTCAGCCAGAAGAAAGCTGTAAAGAGATCAGGCTTTTTGAAGTTGCTTCAGCTACTGATTTTGGACATGATAAAATCACTGGAAGTTTTATTCCAAATTTATTTATTGATATTTCTAAAACATGGGAAGAAAAAGAGCTAGCCCTACAAGCATACGGAGAAGAAATGAGAGAATATCCCCACAGTAGGTCAATAGAAGCAATTAAGAACTTAGCGAAAATTAGAGGTAACCAAGTTGGGTTACATATGGCAGAAGCTTTTCAAGTTATTAGAAAAATTATTTAATAATATGAAGATTCTTGTAGCTAGTTCAAAAGACTGGTTTGAAATAGATGAAAAATTAAAATACCTTCACACTATTGAGATTATAAAAGATAGAGATGAACTATCGCTACAAAATTTAAACCGATTTGAGCCAGATCTAATTTTTTTTCCACACTGGAATTGGGTTGTTCCAGTAGAAATACATTCAAAATTTACATGTATTGTTTTCCATACTGCACCATTACCGTATGGGAGAGGCGGTAGCCCAATTCAAAATTTAATAATAAAAGGTTTTAAAGAAGCACCAGTTTGTGCTCTTAAGATGACATCCGAACTAGATGCTGGACCAATTTATACACAAAAAATAATTAGTTTAGAGGGAACCCTTACTGAGATTTTTGAAAGAATTAATAATGTAATAAATATCATGATTAGTGAACTTTCAAATAAATTACCTGAGCCAAAAGCTCAAAGTGGTGAAGTGGTTACATTCGAAAGAATTAATAATTTTGAAAATGAAATTACACTAAAAACAAATTTAAATAATATTTATGATCAAATTAGAATGCTTGACTCACCATATTATCCAAACTCATTTTTAAATATTGAGGGATACAAATTAGAGTTCTATGATGTTGAGTTTAAAAATAACAAAATAGTTTCAAAGTGCGTGATTACTACAAATGAACCTGATTGAATACCCAAGTTTTTAAAAATAAACTTCGTCCAATTTTGTTTAGTATTCTAACAATAATTAGATATGTAAAGAATTAAGTAAGATATGAATATCCATTCTATATTCATCAGGTTTTCTGGAAAACCCAAGAAGTCCGCTTATTTCAATATTATTCCAATTCGCCAATCTTGGACCGCTGAGGGCCATTTTTAGCAACCTTGGATCAAGCTTAAATCTCACATATTGTTCTAAAGTTTGTATTGAACTCAGTTTCTTAAAATTAGTTTTCGACAAGTCAATAGATATGTATTGATCTTCAGGTAAGTCAAAAACTAAATCTACCTTTGGAAATAAATTTAATTCTTTTTGTTTTTTAAGCAATCTGGTCATTGACTTATCAAATAATTCTATTAATTCAGATGAAGAAGGTTGTTCAAGATCTTCAAATGCATATGGCGACTTAGATAATACATTTTTAATGTACTTATTTCGTTCCTGAATGTCAATCTCAACATAAGGTTTGGACTGGGTCCTTGTTTCAATATCAAAATATTCATCATTGTTTAATAAAATGCCTTTAACATTTGATGTTTTTAGAAACAAATCTTTTTCAAAGTACGCAACAGCATCTTGAAGCTCTACTGTAGGTCTGTTGTAATTCTTCTTATATTCCGAACCACCCATTACATAAGTACCGGCAAAGGGCATGAAGTTCTTCGGTTTAAGTTTTTTTAAAATATTTAACCCAGAATCTAATGCCCTCGTTACAACTTTATCTTTCCCTTCTTTCATTTGGTCTTCGTTGTAGTCAATCATGCATTGAGGATAAAGAGAAGCGCTAGAATAGCCAACTAATGCAAAGTCTATTACCGGATAATCTGATTTTAAAACATCTAATGTTTCTTTTGCGATTTCGTAAACACAGTCATTTGTATTAACAAGAATATGCTCTTCATTTGAAATGACACATAAACTATCTATCTGCAATGAACCGTTAACTTCAGGAGGAACACACCCAAACATATACCCACAAACAGAGGGGTCGCAGTTATCTGCTGCATAAATTGATATATGAGCACCATTTCCTAAATCGAATTTTACTCTATTCTCAATTTCTACTACGTTAAAACCTAAACGTTCTATGTTGGCTTTTAAAAATTTATTGTGATATTGGTGAATTAAAACAGGTGTGTTTTTATCTAATAATTCCATTGTTTTAGGATCAAAATGATCAGGATGAATGTGGCTAACATAGATAAAGTCAATATCATAAAGTTCGTTTTGGTTGATAGAAATTGGTGGAAAATTAAACCAAGATCCATAATATATTCCATCAGTTAGCCATGGATCACACAGTATTTTAATACCATTAACTTCGATTAATACCGTTGCTGAACCAAGTTTTTTTAATTTCATAATGTAGTAATAATTATACACCTAAATATTGTTCAAAATAAATCCTGTATTACACTTTCCTTAATTTCTTCGAAATATCTAGTGGTTTTTATTGTTTGAATTTCGAATAGTCGAATTTTCAAATAAATTATATTGTGTATAAAAATACATAGGAATTAAAAATTGTATAACAGTTCGTTGACAAGCTGATGATTTTGCATAGTCTCTACAAATAGATTCATTATTAGTATGGGTACCAAAAAAATTATCGAGAAAGTAATAAATTTGATCAGTAATCAAATTATTTAATCCGTTAAATAGCTGTGGGGTTTGTACAAATGAAAAAAATATCCAAATAAAGAGCACTGCTAAAATTTTTACGTTATAAAAATTTTTAAAAATATTGTAAAATATTACCACCACAAAAATTAAAGGGGTGATACTCCAAATGCCACCTGGGTTAAACATATTTAATATAGTTATGTGCTCTCCAATAAGATATAAAAGCAAACCAACAAAAATAACAAAAATTATTTGTAAATTTCTATAAATATAAACATTACCTAACTTGTAAATAAGTAAATAATAAAAAATAAAAAACACAGATTGATAAATCAATATTGAAATAAATGACTCGGGTACATAGCCTATCCCTCGTGTATTAGTACTGGTATTTCTGAATATTTCAACCCAGGTAATGGACAAAAATATATTGCTTATAATAATATTTTTTAAGATTGTTTGATTCTTGTAAAGTTTGTCTTTGCTAAAAAAGAAAGAAAATAATAAGTACAACATTAAGGCCTCAAAACGCAATATAAAGAACACAGACAAGGCAATTACATGAATGTTTGAATTGAAATCATTATCTTGAGACTGAAGGAGCAAAATTAAAGTTAACAAGAAGCCAAATAAAGCATGAACATTTAAATAAAAAAATTGAAAAATTAGTACTGGAGTCAAAATTAACATGAATCTAAAAACTCTGTTGAGAATATTATTTGATATGGAAAAATTGTACTGTCTTAAATATGAATTAATAGACAAAATACCAAATAGATTGATTAATCCAGGAATGTATGAAGTATGTGTCATGTTAATAATGTCAAAATACCCACTTAAAATTATTAAAGGTATAGACCTGAAATCAAGGAGTAAAGAAAATTGATTCGCTCTTGAATCTAAACCTCCTGTGAGAAAGTAAGCAAGAGAATCATTTGTAGTTGTATTCAACTCAAAATATTGAACAATAAAAAAAAGGATTGAAGAAGCAATAAAAACTTTTATATATTCGAGATAGATTTTTGAATTATATTTAACCAGGATCACAAATGTCAAAATTAAATATATATAGAATTGTAAATTTAAGAGAGAGTTATTGAAAAGTAGATAGGTAATCCAGCTGATCAATACAAGTCCAAGTACTCCAACAAAAATATGACTTATTGTAAAGGTAGGCTCTTTTTTCTTTTTAATGTAAGAAATGTTTGATATACCAAACCCCAGACTATAAATAGTAAGAGCCTTTAATGTAAGGAAAAAATATTCAATCATCATAATTTAAAAAATATAGTGTATTCTCATTAGGATTAAAAAGTGTAATAAACTTTCCAGATGGAATAGGTTTTTCAACAACTAGTCTTAAAATTTCAGTATTGATATTATTTCTTGAGTTGTATCTTTGCTCATAGTTAGGTTGGTTGATTAAAGTTTCAATTTGATATTCAATAAAAATTTGAATATCTGAATTTATTTCAAAGTCAGCAACTAAATCAGGGTTGTATATCAATTTAGCTTTTGATATACCCGCTAATTTTTCTTCATCAACAAAACCATTGTGGTAGATAGTCTTATTGTAAAATATAGATTGTAGCTCTCTATAGGTCTGGACTGATGATGAGTAATTAGAATTTGAAAAATCTATGCCTTTATAAAAATTATCTATTCCTGCAGAAATAAAAAAAACAAATAAGATTAAAAAAATAATTAAGTTATCTTTTCTAATAAAGAAATAAATAATTAAATTTATAAAGATAAAAAATATTATTAAAGGTGCGAAAGCCTTGAAAATTAAAAAGGTTTTTGAAACATTGTTTTCTTCGACAATTAATGTTAGATCAGTTACTTTATTCAATTGAATATTCTGATCATAATTTGCGCCAACAACTTTTCCAGTACATTCGGGTAAAGTCCCGTCAAATTCTTTTATCAAGTCAATATAAATTTCTGATTTGAATTTAATTTGGTTATATCGAGAAATTAATAAGCCTTCTTCAATGGAAAATGGACAATTTCCGTTGTATGTAGGTAAGTTCTCAGATGACAATACATCTAAATTGTTTTGAAATTTTGTCTCTATAAATACAATTGAAAAAACAGCATATGTCACAGCTATAAAAATATACAGAGCAGACTTTTTCAAAATATACATATTGTTTCTCTAATCTTAATTTTAAGATTTTTAATTTTCATCAAATTACACTAAAACACTGGGTATGTACTCTTCTATCAGCGTTTTAAAATATTACAGGGTAATAAAAGTTAATTATCTTTATTTAAGTACAGTTCTTCAAAGTGTATAAATTCCCTAAAAATGGATAGTTTCAAAATTGTATTATTTTCAGAGTTTCCAATTCCATTTGCAATAAAAACTTTATTCTCTTTAATAAGGCAGAATGTTTCTTGTCCTTCTACCCCATAGTCACCAGAAATAATAATTAAATTTTTATCATTGAAATCATTTATCCAGCTTACAGAGTCATAAGGCAAGTCTTCAGTTAAAAAAGCTAAGGAATTTGGTTCAATTTCGCCTTTAGTTTCTTTAAGCCAAAAAATTTGGTGTGATAGGAGAACAATATTTGAAGCACTCGTTTCTTCAATAGCAGTATTGATAGCACTAATCTGTTTTGATGTTGGCAACCAAGTTGGATTTGAAAAATTTGCTGCAATAATTAAAACGTCATAATATTCTTGAATAAATATATCTTCCTTAAATATCTTAAAATAATTTTCAATACCATTTTTTTCTACTTCGTGATTTCCTAAAGCGATTAAATAAGTTTTAAAATTAGCATCAATAAAATTTTTAACTTTTCTGAAAGAAGTTTCATCATTACTTCTTACAAAATCTCCAGTTAAAGCAATCGATGACAAATTAGCATCTTTATTTTTCTCCAAATATTTTGTTAGATAACTTGGGAGAAAATTTGAATTGGAATAATTATCTCCATATGCATGACCTATAATAAAAATCTCCTCTTCACTTTTTAAATTTTTATCTAATGTTTTATTTGTATTTAATTTACAAGCTGGGATGTTCAAAAATAGACTTTCAAAATTTAGCTTTATAGCTTTATTTACAGTAGTAGTTGTTGCATAAGCATCTAAAACGCAATATCCCAAATATTCTTTGTTGTTTTCTAGAATTTCTGTATATTCATTAATTTCGTAGAAACCGATAGAGTTGCATTGTTTGTCAAGGATTTCATACAACGGTTCTGAGGTTTTATTAAAAAAACTAAAATTTTTAAAGAGTACGAATGAAAATAAAATAAAAATTGATACGGTAATCAAAATTATGAATTTATTGCTTATTTTATTTTTGAGATCTTCTAATACTTTTCTCATAGTTGTTTAAAACTTAATTTTCATTAAAAATTTCAAAAAAGTTTAAAAAACTTATCCTACTTTCATTTAATATTATCATCTCGCCGTAAGCAAAAACGTAATACTTTACTGTTATGATGTTTAAAAATAATATGAATATATTTAAAAATAAAAACTTATCCAATTTTAATTTTTCAACCACAAAGATTAAGCCCAGAAACATAAAACTTACAAAACGAGTGGTATCGCCTCCGAGCATGAACTGTAAAGATATTCCTATAATTAACAAAATAATAGGGTACGAATTTCTTAAATCTCTAAAAATATATAAAATAACAATTATCCATAAAAATTTTATAGAAGAAAAATATCCAGTAATCAAATATGGTTTTGATTGATTAAACCAGTGCATTATGTCACTTTGGAGTGGAACTAAATAATGATTTAAATCATAATCTCCAGTATTCAAAAATAAATATATTGGTAAATAAAGGAAACATGAAAGAATAAATTTAATTTTAGAAATAGTTTTGATTACTAAAAAAAACAGAGCTGTAAAAATCGCGGTTTCTTTTGTAAGTAATGCTAGAAAAAAGTAAATATATGGAGCAGTAGTTCTTTCTTTATTGACAAAAGTTAATAACAACAAAAAGTAGCACAGGATATCGGGATAAGACCCAAAATTATAATGAAACTGTACGACCATTGTTACTGACAAAGATGCACATAATAAATAAGTAATTACTCTGCTTTGAAATTTCAAAATATGCTTACACAAAATATTTAAAAAACAGTAAGTAACAATTATGTTTATTGTCTGTAAATTTATTTTAATTAAATATCCTATTAGTGGCAGAAGCACTCTTTGAGGCTGCAAGATATCTTGAGT
>MDTG01211404.1_pt1 | contig 25010 bp, 27 predicted proteins | sample 811421 | NCBI WGS metagenome assembly MDTG01 (sample SAMN05326645, study PRJNA326480) | marine metagenome | isolation source: seawater | place: Pacific Ocean: South East | collected 2011 | reverse complement strand
CCACATCTTGTCAAAATGATATCAGATTCATTCATTATCTCTGGAATATTATCAAAGAAACTTTTTAGAGTAAATTTTAATTCGTAGTTTGAATATATATTTTCAAGAATTTTAACTTGTTCTTTTTTAGCTTGTTGAATTAAAACTAATTTTTTTAAATCTTTTTTTTTCATTGATGATATGATTTTAGGTAAAATTTTAAAAAATACGCTAGCTCCTTGGCTGCCTCCTAAAACTAAAATTTTAATAGATTTATTTACTGATTTTTTCCCCCGTAATTCAAGAAAATTTTTTCTAATTGGAATTCCTACAAAATGTGAGTTTTTAGTTGAATGGGTTGTTAATTTAAATCCAAGCAAAACTTTTTTTGAATATTTAGAAAATAGTCTATTTGCTTGCCCCATTATTGCATTTTGTTCGTGAATATATATTGGTATCTTCAATATTTTTGCTGCTAACAATGGTGGCAGACAGGTGTACCCCCCAAAGCTTATTACAGATTTGGGTTTTGAATTTAAAAAAAAAATAAAAGATTGTATCAACCCAAATAAAATTTTTAAAAAGATAATAGGTAAGAAGAAAATATTTTTTTTGATTTGAGAAGAGCTTATTAATTTGTATTCAATTTTATATTTATCAAAAATTATTTTACATCTTTGATCAGTGAGAAAATAATAACTAACTTTTTTCTTTTCAAGGAACTCTGATAGTGCTATAGCTGGAAAGACATGACCACCAGTTCCACCAGCAATTAATATAATTTTCATTTTATCTTTCATCTTTTAATTCTTTTTTGTTAATGCCAATAAAAAACCAATAATCAAAGAACATGATAACAATGACGAGCCTCCATACGATAAAAATGGAAGTGTCATTCCTTTAGTTGGTATTAAGTTAACAGCGGAGGATATATTTATTAGACATTGCATCATTAAGATAAGGATTAGACTTGATGAAGATAAAAAAACAAATAAATTTTTTTCATTTATTATCGAAATAACAACTCTGTAAAATAATACTAAATACAAAAATATTATTAAGCACAAGAATACAAAACCTAATTCCTCTCCTGCTAGAGCAAAAATGAAATCTGAGTGAACATCAGGAAGTCTTTTCGAGAAAAATCCCCCTCCTAAGCCGGTTCCAAAAAAACCTCCATTAGAAAATGATTCAATTGCTCTACTGACTTGATAGTTGTCACCTACATCAGAATAGAAATAATTTAATATTCTAAACCTTATATGGTCATGAATAAAAAATGAAATAATAAATATTAATAAACCAAATACGATTATCAGTGATATTAATTTGAAAGATAAACCTACAAGTATAAGCTGAGCAAACCATGTTAGAAAAAATAAAACAAACATTCCAAAATCTGGTTGCAAAAACAGTATCAATCCAAGTAATGAAAATAATGAAAAGTTTAACAAAAAAGAATTATCCTCTTTTTTTTTATACCTACTCAGTAGTAGCGCACTCATAACAATGAACGATGGTTTTAGAAATTCTGATGGTTGAATTGAAAAATTAAAAAATTTTATCCATCTACTTGCACCTTTTATTTCTTGTTGAAACAAAGGTAAAAAAGATAAAATTAAAAAAACAAAGAAAGTTGATATTGAAAGGAATATTAAATTTTTTATAGATAACATTGAACATAATAAAACTATAATTAAGGATATGAATACAAAAATTGTTTGTTTATTAAATAAATATCCATTTGGATAATTATATTTATACTCAATTTTATTAGAACCACTTAAAGTTAACATTAATCCAAATAATAATAAAAGTATAGTGGAAAAGAGTATCCATTTATCAATTGACCACCACCAATTTTTAATATCGCTAATAATATTCATTTCAGTCTTTTAAAAATTAATTTTTGTATTTTTTTTTTGAAAAAGTTTCCTCTTTTTTCAAAATTTTCAAATTCATCAAATGATGCACAAGCAGGGGATAATAAAAAGTTAATTTTTTTCTTTTCTAGCAAGGCTTCTTTGAATGCAAATTCAATTGATTCTTCAAGATTTGAAAACGCGAACACATTTTTACGTTTAATTTTCATTTTGAAAAGTTGGTTTGATTTTCCAAATGTAAAAGTTTTAATAACATTATCTAAATTTTTATTTAAATCTTTAAAATTACTTTTTTTACTTTCACCTCCTATAAGCAAATAAATATTTGTTAAACTATTTAATGCAAAAACAGTTGAAGAAATATTTGTGGCCTTACTGTCATTGAAAAAATCAATATTATTAAAAGAACAAAATTTTTCTATTCTATGGGGTAAGCCTTTAAAACGATATAGTGCATTTTTGAAAGAAGAAGTTCTGATTTTTAAAATTTTACTTACACAATATGCTGAAATTATATTTTGATAATTTTTTTTTCCAAGAGAGATATCCAATTTGTTTTTTAAAATTTTAACTTTCGTTTTACAAGAATCGTCAATTATTAAAAAAAAATTATTATCATCTTCTATTCTAACATTATGTTTGGAAGAATTAGTTGTTGAGAATGAAACAACATTTGTTTTTTGTTTCTCCACCAATTCTTTACTAATCTTTTGGCAATTTATATCGTCATTAGATACAATAACATAATCTTTTAAAGTATTATTTTTAAATATCTTTCTTTTTGCATTTATGTAATTCGACATTGTGAAGTGTCTTTCAATATGATCTTTTTGAATATTTAGTAATACAGCAATATCAAACTTCAGATTTTGCAGTCTCTCAAGTTGATATGAAGAGGCTTCTACTATTAATATTTTTTTGTGAAGATTTTTAATGCTAGTAAACGGTTTGCCAATATTTCCACATGCTTCAGCCTCAAAACTATTAGTCACTAAAATATGCTCTATTAAAGATACTGTTGTAGACTTTCCATTAGTACCTGTTACACCTATGATTGCTTGTTTTCTTTTCAAATAGAAGAGTAATTCTAAATCTGAAATAACTTTACAATTATTTATTTTTGCATTTTTTGCTGCAATATGTGCATTTGGTCCATTATGTTTTATTCCTGGACTCAAGATTAAAAAATCAATTTCAGAAAACTTAATTTTTTCTACTTGTCTGAGTGCTAATCCTTTTTTTTCAGCAACGTCTCTAATCTTTGGATTATCATCCCAAACTATAACATCTACTTTATTCTTAAAAAGTTTTCCTGCTAGAGACATTCCCGATATGCCAAGACCGACTATAACAATTTTTTTTTTTGAAAAATCAGAACTAAAAATCATCTTAATTTTAGGCTCGCTAAACCTATCAATGCCAAAATAATGGATATTATCCAAAATCTAATGACAATAGTTGACTCCGACCAACCTTTTTGTTCAAAATGATGATGAAGGGGGGCCATTTTAAATATTCTTTTTCCCGTTAATTTGAATGAGGCTACTTGCATCATTACTGAAACTGTTTCAAGAACAAATAGACCTCCAATAATAGCTAAGACAATTTCATGCTTTGTTGCTACTGCTATTGCCCCAATTGCACTACCAACAGATAATGAACCAGTATCACCCATAAAAACCATTGCAGGTGGAGCATTGTACCACAAAAAACCCAAACCAGAACCAATTAAGGCTGCACACATAATTGCTAATTCACCAGTACCAGATATGAAAGGAAGTTTTAGGTATTCAGCGAAAATAAAATTTCCTGTAAAATAAGCTATAAGAGCAAATGACAATGATGTAATCATTACCGGACCGATTGCTAGTCCATCTAGCCCATCAGTCAAATTTACAGCATTTGCGGTACCTACTATAACAATAGCTCCAAAAGGAATATAAAAATTATTTAAGTCAATTGTTATCCCTTTCGTATATGGAATTGAAATATGATTTTGAATTTCATCTAAAGAAAAAAGATTTAAGAAATAAAGAAAAATTGAAGCAATGGTAAATTCAAAAATCAATCTAATTTTTCCACTTGTTCCGTCTGACGACTTATTTTTAATTTTTTTATAATCATCAATTGCCCCAATTACTCCAAATGAAATTACAACAAATAAAACAAGCCAAACCAATCTATTATTTAAATTACTCCAAAGTACAACTGAAACAATTAACGAAAAAAGTATTAATGTTCCACCCATAGTGGGTGTGCCAACTTTCTTTACTATGTGAGACTTAGGTCCGTCTTTTCTAATTGGTTGCCCAGATTTTTGAATTTTTTTTAAATAATTGATAAGATAGGGACCTAAAATAAAACTTATAATTAGGGAAGTGAATAAGGCTCCACCAGCTCTGAATGTAATATAATTAAATAAGTTAAAAAAACTAAAACTTTCACTGAGTGGCACTAAATAATAATAAAACATAATTTTATGAACTGATTTTGAGTTTATTACAAATAATATCTAGATTCATTGAATTTGATCCTTTAATCATTATGAAATCATCATCTTTTAAGATACCTTTAAGTTTATTATATAGCATATCCAGGTCGTCAAAGTGAAAAGATTCTATTGATTTAGGTAAATTTTTATAAATAACTCTTGAGTAATTACCAATTGTTAATACAACATCTACTTTGGATTCTATAATGAAAGGAACTGTTTCTTTATGGTATAGCTCAGAATTTTTTCCTAATTCTAACATATCTCCAATTACACATATCTTTCTCATTTTTTTTGTTGGCAGAATTTTTATTGTCTCTAGAGACGCCTTTAGAGACAGTGGATTAGAATTATATGAATCATCAAACAGAATTATGTTTTTATTTTTAAATAGTAATTTATGAATTGATCCTCTTCCTTCGTTTGGTTTAAGATTTAATAAAATATTATTTATTTCCTCAATATTTATTTTTAGTAGTTTTGAGATTGCCAAAATAATAAGAATATTACTGAGCCAATGTTTTCCATAGTTTACAAGTTTAAGATCTAATGTTTCATTAATTAATCTAAAGGAAACAATTTTTTTTATGGAGTCAAATGTTTTGATTTTTGTAATTTGAAAATCTGATAGGTCGGAATATCCAAAAGTAAAAGTTTGACTTGCTTTTTTTTTGGCGATTTTATCTATTAGATTGAAATAATCTGAATCTTTTGGATAAATTGCAAAACAATTTTTAAAAAAAATTTCACATTTTTCTCGAGCAATTTCATCAATTGATTTAAAGTTACCAATATGCGCTGGACCAACATTAGTTAGAATAGAAAAGTGGGGCTTTGCTATTTTGGTTAATTTTTGAATTTCATTGGGCTTGTTCATTCCGACCTCTAAAATACAAAATTTTGAGTCTCTCTTCATTTTTGTTAATGTTAAAGGTAAACCAATATGATTATTCAAATTACCTTTTGTAAAATGGATTTTTTTTTCTAATAGAATTTTTGATAACCAATTCTTGATTGATGTTTTTCCACTGCTTCCTGTTATGCAAATCATTTTTAAATTTTTTGCTCTTGATCTTGAAAGCTTTGCTAACTTTTGAAGAGAATTCAAAGAGTCATCTACCGGGAAAAGTACTTTGTTTGTAAAAAATGAATCTTTATACAAACCCAGCTTTTTTTTTTCTACTATTGCGGCTGCAGCTCCTTTTTTAAAAGCATCGTATACGAAATTATGACCATCAAAATTTTTACCCTTAATTGCAAAAAAAAGAGAATTTTTCTTCAAGTCTCGAGTATTTATCGAAATATCAGAGATAGTTAATTGTTTATTAGGTTTTCTATTTGATATTTTATTAATTTCTTCAATTTTCCAAAGACTCATTTTGTAACCTTTAAAACAATTTCATGATCACTAAAAAAAATTTTTTTATTTTTGAAAATTTGATAATTTTCGTGACCTTTACCTGCAATTAATAAAACATCACCTTTTTTTAATAATTTAATACCTTTGATTATTGCTTTTTCTCTATTTCCAATATTAAAAATTTTTTCAATTTCTTTATCTTTTAAACCTTTTATCATATCTAATCTGATTTTAGATGGGTTCTCATTTCTAGGATTATCATCTGCAAGAATGACATGATCAGAGTATCTGATTGCTTGTTTTGTAAGTAAGTGCCTTTTACCTTTATCTCTATCACCTCCACACCCTATTATAGTTATAATTTTTTTTGATGTATTTTTTTTTAATGATTTCAATACATTTTTCAACGCATCTGGCGTGTGAGCGTAATCAATAAAAATTTTGTATTCTTCGTCATAAACTTTTTCAAGTCTTCCTACAGGGTCACTTAATTTATTTAAAATATAAAATTTTTTTAATGTAAGTTTTTCATCATAAACAAGAACCAATGCACTTAATAAGTTATAAATTTGAAATTCACTTAAACATTTTAACTCTATGGTGAAAAATTGCTTTTTAAGAACTAATTTTACAAGAAACTTATTTTCTTTTTTTAAAATACTTTTAATTTTTAAGAATGATGCATTTCTCCCAAAATCTAAAATTTTTAATTTTTTTTTTTTACATATTTCATAGAAGTATCGAGAATATTTGTTATCAGAATTTATTACTGCAATCGAATTTTCTTTAGTGTGATTTCGTATGAGGTCTAACTTTGAATTTAAGTAATTTTTAAGATTTTTATGATAATCTAAATGATCCCTTGAAAAATTTGTAAAACAAATTTTTTGAAATATTATTGGATATAGCCTTTTTTTGTGAATACCAATGCTTGAGGCTTCAATTATCACATGCTGACATTTCTCTTGACTAAAGAATGAGAGTTTCTTGTGCAAAATTTCAGGCAAAGGTGTAGTTAAAAATGACTTATAAAAATATTTATTATATTGAAAACCCAAAGTGCCAACACTAGCGCTTCTAATATTTTCAGTTTTCCAAATCTGTTGTGTGTAGCTTGCTACACTAGTTTTTCCGTTAGTACCGGTAACAGCAATCATTTCATTAATATTATTTTTGTACAAAATACTTGAAATCTCAGCAATAATAAATTCAATCTCTTTACATACTATTACAATAAAACCATTATTAATTTCACTCATTCTTTTTGATAATGTTTTTACAATAACAACAATTTCTTTGAATTTTTTTAATGAATCAATAAAATCTTCCCCATTAAATTTTGCCCCTTTTATTGCACCAAAAATATAATTATTTCTTATTTGATTAGAAGATGTAGAAATTCCCCTAATATCAATATTTAGCTTATTGAAAATACTATGTTTTGTCCTGCATTGATCTAATAGTTCATAAAGTTTCATTGAATAGTCTGATTTGTTAATAATAAATTTTTTTCATTATTTTCTACTTTTTCTACATTTAATATGGGTGCAATTTTATTTACAATTCTTGAAAAGACCGGTGCAGCTGTATTTGATCCATATGGGATTAAGGAATTAGATCCTTTTTGAGGTTCATCAAATAAAATTAGCAGTAAATATTTTGGTTTATTAATAGGAAAAACTCCTAAAAAAGATGTTATTACTTTATTTTTATGGTAACCACCTATTTTATTGGATTTTTTTGCGGTTCCCGTTTTTCCTCCGATGCCTAGATTTTTAACTTTTGCTTTTTCTCCAGTACCATTTTCGACAACTTTTTTTAAAAGATCACCAATCTTTTGAGAGGTTTGCCCAGAAATTATTCTTTCTTTCATTATATTGTCACTCTCTATTATTTTCGGCTTAATTTTAAAACCACCATTGACTAGTGAAGAAAAAGTTGTCACTAAACTTAACGGTGTGATAGACAAACCATATCCGTAGCTGATACTTTTTGATATAACTTCATTCCATTGTTCATCATTTGGTAATTTATTATCAATAGTTGATAATCCCTCAATTTTTGTATGTTTACTTAAACCAATATTTTTAAAGAAAAATTTTTGTTTATCTTTCCCAATTGTCTCATATATTTTTATACTCCCAATGTTTGAAGAATGGGTAAAGATTTTTTCAAAATTTATTGGTTCTAAAAATTTTGTGGAGTCTGTTACTTTGTAAGTTTTAGTCAATTCATAATCTTCAGAAACGTCATATAATTCGTCCTCTTTTACAGATTTGTTTTCAAATGCCATAGCCGCATTGTATATTTTCAAAATTGAACCCATTTCAAATCTTGCATCAGTTATTAAATTATTTTCAGAAAAAGGTTTTATAGTAATTGGATGATTAGGATTATAGTCTGGTTTTGATACCATTGAAATAATTTCTCCATTAGTTACATTTATCAATAGACCTAATGATCCTTTAGATGAAAATATATTTTCGCTTTTTGTTAACTCCTCATAAATAATATTTTGAATTTTAAGGTCTAACGTTAGTTTAATGTCTAATCCATTTTTCAGTTCTTCATCATAAAATTTTTCAAGTTTACTTTGGGCTATTCCAAATTTGGACATAAATCCAGTTACATTAGAGAATAAATTATCTTGAGGATAAATTCTTCTGGTTGAATTATGAAATATTAACCCAGGTTCACCTAATTTTCTTACTTCATTTTCTTCAAATTCGCTTAAATGTTTTGAAACTAGTTTATATTGTTTTTTTTTAATAATATCTGAAAAAAAATCATCTTTTTTTTTAAAAAAAATTTGCTTTAAATTTTCAATAGTTTTTTTATCATTAATTATTCTTTTCCCATCAATGTATAAATCAAGTGTTGGAATGGAAGCTGAAATTATTTTCTCATTTCTATCAATTATTTTACCTCTTGATATATTAAGATTATTTTTAGAAATATTTATCTTTTCACTAGTAACTGAAAGTTTGAATAATGTAAATGTTATAAAAAAGAAGGAAGATAATAGAAAAAAAAAAATAATAAAAAGCTTATTTTTCCCTTTTTGCAAAGCAATATTTGTTTTATTGGACTCAATTATGTTACCTTGATCTAAAAATAATATTGATTCCTTATTTCCATTTAGAATTTGTTTAGGCGAAATATTGTCAAATATTAAATTTTTATTTTTTTCTTTCATAATTTTTTAGGTTTAAAGTATCCCCAAAGATAATCGGTTCTAGTCCGTATATTTCATCATTCAATTTTTTTAAATTTTCTGGTTTTGTTAAATAAGTCCAATTAATTTCAATAAGTTCTAATGACTGTTCGGTTTTGTGTTTGTGTTTATTTAATTCAAATATTTTATTTTCTACTAAAATTACTTTGTAATTAATAAAAGATGTAAAAAAAAAAACAGTAAAAAGAATTATTAAGTTTTTAATAATCATATAACCTCTGCCGCTCTTAACTTAGCTGATCTAGCTTTAGGATTCTCTTGGATTTCTTTTATGGTTGGTTTAATTGCCTTTTTTGTTAAGAGTTTTAAATATGTTTTGCGGTTTTGATGCTTTAAATATGGTAAATGTTTATAATTGTTAATTAAATATCCACTATTTTCTCTGAAAAAACTTTTGACTATTCTATCTTCTAAAGAATGAAATGACACGACAATAATTTTGGATTTTTTATTTAATATTTTCAAACAACTTTTTAGAGCATTATCAAGTTCCAAAAGTTCTTCATTAATAAATATTCTAAGCGCTTGAAAAACTTTTGTAGAAGGATTTTTTTTTATATTCCCAATTGTGTTTACTTCATTAATAATTTTTGATAGTTCAGATGTAGATGTTATAGTTTTAATTTCTCTTGCTTTAACTATTGCTTTTGAGATCTTTTGAGATTTTTTTTCCTCACCAAATTTTCTAAAGATATCAAAAAGTTGTTTTTGTGAAAAGCTGTTTACTATTTCCTTAGCGGTAAGTTTATCATTTTTTTGCATACCCATTCTCATATCTAATGGTCCATCATTTGAAAAAGAAAACCCTCTTTTTCCTGAAGAAAGTTGTGTATTTGACATTCCTAAATCAAATGTTATTCCATCTACTTTTCTATTTTTGAAAATTTTTTCAATATTGCTAAATCTTTCATTTTTGAAATTGAATTTAGAGCTAAATTTTTTTTTTAAGATTTGTGCATATTTGATAGCTTCTTTGTCTCTATCAATTCCTACAACACAACAATTTGTTTTTGACAAAATTTGCTGTGAATAACCACCTTGACCAAAAGTGGCATCTACGTAGATTTTGTCCTTCTGAGGATTTAATAATTTTACAACTTCATCACACATAACAGGTATATGTTCTAGTGTTGTCATGACTTTTTAGTTGGCTTGTCTTCTTAAAAAAGCTGGAATTTGAAGCAGATCATCTTCATAATCTTCTTTTTTCATGGATATATCTAAGTCCTCGTTGGTGATCTTTTTTTTATTAAAAATAATTTCCTCACCCACTGATTTCTGAACTCCTACGTTTTGTTCATCTGATGAATCATTGCTTTTTTGTTTCAATGTTTCTGATTTATAATCATCTAATTTTTCATTTTCCAAAACACCTAATTTAATTTCTCTAGACGCAGATGAAATATTTTTTTCAATTTTTTCGTTCGAAGTCTTTTCTTTTGAGCCAAAAATTTTAGAAAAAATCGACTCTTTATCTTTTTTTTGTTGTTTAAACTCTTGAGCCTTTTCTTCTAATTGCTTGATTTTATCGTTTTGAAGATTATTTTTAACTTCATTTTTTAGGTCCACAAAAAAATTAGTTTGATTTCTTTCAAAATTTTCATCTAGTATATTTTTTGTCTGCAAATCTATATCCTTATCATTTTTTTCTAAATTTTCTGTAAAACTGTAAAACTCCTTTACATTTATGTCATGGATTTGATTTTTTAAAAAACTTTCAGATTCAATGCCGGTAGAAATAACAGATATTTTAAATTTTCCTGAAAAGTTTTCGTCCTTTGTTAATCCCCATATTAAATTAGCATTCTCATCAGCCTGTTCTTTAATAAGATTAATAGCCTGATCCACTTCATGTAATGTTATATCTTCACCTCCGGTAATATTTACCAAAACTCCTCTTGCTCCTGACATTGAGTTGTATTCTAAAAGTGGATTTGAAATTGCTTCCTCAGTAGCTTTTATTGCCCGATCTTCTTCATCAGAAATCGATGTGCCCATGTGAACTTTTCCAGTTTCACTCATTACTGCTTTTACGTCAGCAAAATCATGATTTATCATACCTGGCTTTAACATAAGATCCATAATGCTCTTTACACCGTCTATTAAAACATTGTTTGCTAATTTAAAAGCATCAGTGTAGGTTGTATCAGTTTTTGCTAAATGAAAAATATTTTGGTTTGGAATAATAATTAAATTATCAACATACTTTTGTAATTCTTTGATTCCTTCCACAGCCTGTTGCATTCTTCTTTTTCCTTCATAATCTAGTGGTTTCGTGACTACTCCTACAATAAGAATACCTAATTCTTTGGCGATTTTTGCGATTACTGGCGACGCCCCAGTCCCAGTTCCTCCTCCCATTCCGGCTGTAATGAATACCATATTCGAATCTTCCAAATAATCTTTTATTTCATTTTCCACTTCTAATGCTGAGTCTTTGCCCACATCAGGATCTGCACCTGCTCCCAAACCTTGTGTGCAGGATGGACCTAACTGTAGGGTTTCGGAAGCTTGCGAATGCGTTAAAGCTTGACTATCAGTATTTACATCTAAAAAAGATACTCCACTAATTCCAGATTTAATCATACTATTAATGATATTTCCACCAGCACCACCAACTCCGATAACTGATATTTTTGGTGATAAGTTATTAATTTTACTTGGCATTTTTAGGTGAAGTGTCATGATTTGCTCCTTTATTATATTCCTTTAGGAATTGGTTTAAGTCTAGGTTTAAGATTTTTTTCTTTAGCTTTTTTCAAAGTTAGGATTTTATTTTGATTAAATGTTTTTGGTTCCCAGATTTGAAATGTTGGTCCTAAACCTACAAACAAAGCTTCGTCTTTTATACCCGAGTGTTCTATAAGATTTTTGGGTAATATAATTCTCCCTTCTTTATCAAATGGTAATTTTTCAGCCTCACCAAAACACAACGAAATTAAATCAAATTCTTCTTTTGAGTAATTTTCAGCTTCATCTAAATTTTCGGCTATGGACTCCATTCTATCAATGCCACAAGAATCAATGCATGTCTCTGAGTAAGAAGGAAAAGCTATAATACCCTTAAAAGTTTGATTTTTTAAAACAGATCTAAATGCGGAAGGCACGGATACTCTAGATTTATTATCGATCTTATTTAAAGTTTTTGATAAAAAAAGTGCCATAAAATTCCTTATAAAATACTTATATGGTATTATATGGGATTTTATGGTATTTTTTTTTATTTATCTACAAAAAAAAAAAAAAAACTAGATGATCTGTAAGCCGGATTCTGTTCTTTAAAAAAGTAATGGCTATTCATCTTGAGTAATTGTTACCAATTACTTCTAGCGTCTTACCATGCACACGAGGAGTTATCGTTTTTCAATCTAATGAACGTGCTTTTTTAGACTTGCTCCCAATGGGGTTTACCATGCCATCAATGTTACCATTAATGCGGTGAGCTCTTACCTCACCTTTTCACCCTTACCAAACAGGCGGTTTATTTTCTGCGGCACTTTCCCTAAAGTTTCCTTCGCCGGTCGTTAACCGGCATTGTAACTCCGCGGAGTCCGGACTTTCCTCCTTAAAAGGCAGCCATTCAATCATCTAGTCATTTTATATAGTTAAATTAATTTTTTTTTGTCAAACTAATAATTTTTTTTATTAATTTTATGCTTATTTTCCTGGGTTTTTTATTAATTAACTCAGGAAAGTAATGCCTGTGAAAAGCATTAGATATTTTTTTATTTTCTGAATATGATCCATTTATTACAGTTTCACTAAATCCAAGTTTTTTTAAATTAGCAAAGAAGACAACAAGTTCTTTAGTTGATAATACATCAAAATCATTTTTCTCTTTTTTAACTTTTGAAAAATTTGATAACGAATTTTTTGCTAATTCCTGCCAAGGAAAATAGATACCTGGATCAATCTTTCTTTTTGGTGAAATATCACTATGAGCCAGTATATTAGATATTCTTATTTTAAATTTAAGTTTTAAGTATTTTAATAACAAAATAACTGACTTGATTTGAATTGCTGGATATTTTTTTTTTTTAAGCTCACCTTCATTTACAATTTCTATCCCAATTGATTTTTCATTTAATTGCTTATCATATTTCCATGTGGACAAGCCTGCATGCCAAGCTCTTTTATTATCTTCTACTAATTTATAAATTTTTCCATCCAAATCCACTACATAATGCGAACTAACTTTTTTTTTTCTCGAGGATAAAAGTTTTATCGCATCATTTAGATTTTTCGTTTCAGTATAATGTAAAATAATATATTTGATTTTTGATTTTTTTAACCTATTATCAAAATTTTTAGATTTGAAAGTATGAATAAACTTTTTTTCTAACATGAGTTTAACAATAAATACGGGTTTATTATGAAATGTTTTTTAATTATTTTTTTTAAATTTTTTATTTTATATTCAATTACTAATGCAAATGAAATGATATTCAACCAAAAAAAAATGGGACAATTTTTCATGAATCCTGAAATTAATTCCCCTATGATTTATCCACTTGAGCTTGGTCATGAAATGAAAATTATAGAATTAAAAAATGATTGGTATAATGTAACGGATGGAAAAACTGGTCTTAACGGATGGGTGAAAAAAGAAGATTTTGGCCCAACTAAACCTACTGACTCTGCTCAACAAAGTGATTATAGAAAATCTTTTAAAATCTTTACCGAAAGATTAAAAGAAATGAGTAAATCTATAGAGGATGCTATTGGTGTAAAAACCTTTATCGAAACTAAACATATCGGCGGTGTAGCTGCTATTGTTATAGCTAGTGAAGAATGGTTTTCGGGGAGAAGACATAGAAATCAGGCTTTTCAAGTTTACGAAATATGGAGAGGTTTAAACCAAACTCCTTCTTTTTTATCTTTTCAAAATGAATCTGGCAACGAAAAGTTTATTGTTTTGTCCGGACCACATAGACCAAGATACCTTAAAAGTAATTGATCTTAATGAAAATAGTTCGTTTTGTTTTCATAATTTTATTTACTTCTCCAATAATTTATTTTACGCTTTTCTTTGATTCTGTAAATTTTAAAAATTCAATAGCTAAAAATATTTCAAGCAAAATAGATGGTGATATAAAATTTGACAATCAGATAGATTTAACTTTTTTTCCTAATCCAAAAATAATTTTATATAATTTATCTTTTTCAGATCAAAAAAAAACAGTCAATGTGCCTAATACTGAGATTACACCAAAGTGGATGTCTCTTGTAAGCGGTAATTTAGAGTTTAAAAAAATAAGGTTTTTAAATCCTAATATTTTCATAAATGTAAGTAAAGTTAACCAATCTCAAACTTTTTATAATTATTTTGTAAATGTAAACATTAATAATAACTATAAAATTATGGATTTGTACATAAAGTTGTTTGATAAAATTGAAGTTGAAAATGGTAATTTAAAAATATTTACTTATTCAGGAGAACAAACTTTAGAAAACATAAACTTATTGTTCAATAATATCAGAAAACAAATTGATTTGAACTTTTTTTTCAAGAATTTAAATTCTAACTTTTTTTTGAGAGCAAAGTCTCAATCTGAAAATTATGAGGTGAGCGACGTAAGCATTGAACAAAAAATTCACAATCATAAAGAAAAAATTTTTTTAAATGGTGTTTTTACAATTAAAGAGAAAAAATTGGAATTTAATGGACAATTAAACACTAAAAGCCTTGATATCTCAAAACTATTACAATTAAATGTGCGAAAAAAAACAGAAAAAGATTTTTTTTTAAAAAGAGTAAAAAACTCATTTTCAGACTTTTTTAAAATCAAAATTAATGTGTATATAGATAAACTTCTAGTTAATGACCAAACATTAAATAATGTGACTTTTAATTCATTAATTAATAATAATTTTATGAAAATTGAACAATTGAGTTGTAATTATCTAGGAGGTATTTTAAGAATAAACGCTGATTATACAAAAGTTAACAATCGTTTAAAAGGAGTGTTATTCTTCCAAGATTTTTCATTACCGTCAGATCTTTTTAGAAAAATAAAATATGATATTAGCGGTGGGAAAAACAACTTATCTTCCTCCTTTGAATCATTCTTTGTCAAGTATGATATTCAATCATTAATTCGAAATTTAAATCTTATTGGTAAACTTGAAATAGAAAATGCAGTCTTACATGGCATAGATTTAAAAGAGATTTCAAAAAAAATTGATAATTTTAGTGGAATTAATGATATTTTTGAGATCCTAAAATTATCAAAAAATAGTAAAGAAAGTAATATAGATTCGATTAAATCAGATTTTACGATTAACAATAATGAATTGAAATTTGACAATCTAACCTCTAGAAGTTCTAATGTTACCGTACATTCTTCGGGAAAATATTTTTTAAATACAAAAAAATTAGATGTTTTAAATGAAATTAAAATAAAATCAGAGAAATTTCCAAACTTTCCATCTTTTAAAGTTAACTTTCAGGGTTTAGTGAATGAACTAGATTATATTTACGATTTTAAGAATTTAAAAGAATATCTTATATCAAGGAGTTTAGAAAAATTATTAAAAAAAAATAAACAAAAATTAGATGATTTTGATAATTTACTGGATTTTTTTATTGATTAAAGGTTTTAGTCATATTTATTGGGTTAACCCAATCATCAAACTCGCTATCAGATAGATAACCAAGTTTAACAGCTGCTTGCTTTAAAGTCATATTTTCCTCGAAAGCCTTTTTTGCAACTTTGGCTGACTTATCATAGCCTAATTTTGGATTAAGTGCTGTGACTAGCATTAAAGATTTTTTTACATTTTCATCAATAACTTCCAAATTTGGTTTCATACCTTTTAAACAATTCTTTTCGAAAGAATCTATGGCATCGCTAATGAGATTTATTGATCTGATTATAACATGAGCCATTAAAGTTTTATTAGCATTTAATTGGAAATGCCCCTGACTCGCTGCAAAACTTAAAGAATTATTGTAACCTAAAAGATAAATACATACTTGAGTTAAAGCTTCAGATTGCGTTGGGTTAACTTTCCCTGGCATAATTGATGAACCAGGTTCATTTGCCGGTAAAATTAGTTCGCCGATTCCACATCTTGGTCCGGAGGCTAATAATCTAATATCATTTGCAATCTTATAGCACGCTGTTGTTAATGAACATATTGCTCCTGAAAAATTCACAATAGAGTCATGAGACGAAATTGATTCAAATTTATTTTCACCTGATTCAAAAGGGTATGATGTTATTTCTTGTAAAGCTTTCACAAAGCCCATTATAAAATTTTTTGAGGTATTTAATCCAGTTCCCACTGCAGTTGCACCTTGGGAGATTGATAAAATTTCTTTGATGGCTAAATTAATTCTTATTTTACATTTTCTTATTTGTTCCTTAAAAGCACTTAATTCCTGCCCTAGTGTCAACGGAACAGCATCTTGAAGGTGTGTTCTTCCAATTTTTACAATTTTGAAATATTCTTGTTCTTTTTTTTTTAATGTTTTTTCAAATCTGTTTATAACTGGTATAAGTCTTTCATTAGTTTCAATGACAATTGCAATATGCATGGCAGTCGGGAAAGAATCATTTGATGACTGTCCAAGGTTACAATGATCATTAGGATGAATGGGTATATTTTTTCCAATTTCTTTACCCAAGATTTCATTGCCTCTATTTGCAATAACTTCATTTAAATTCATATTTGTTTGGGTTCCTGAGCCAGTTTGCCATACAGATAGAGGAAAATGATCAAACAGTTTCCCTTCAATAATTTCGTCACAAACTTTTAAAATTGTTTCACCAATTTTTTCTTCAATGTTATTTAATGCTAAATTACTTATAGCGGCAGATTTTTTTTGAATTGCAAATGCTTTAATAATTTCCTTTGGCATTAAATCAGAGCCAATTTGAAAATTCATTAGACTTCTTTGTGTTTGAGCCCCCCAATACTTGTCTTTTGGAACCATTATTTTTCCGATACTATCTTTTTCTTCTCTTAAATTTTTTTTATTCATTTTTGTTCTTTCTAAATTTATCCAATTTTATAATTTTATTTGGTGTTTTCAGCTTCTTATTTTTAGATTTCTTTACTTCGACATGTTTGGTTTTTTTTATTTTTGAGGTTTGTTTTGCCCTGAATTCCAGTTGAAGACTAAACTTAACAAAAGGGTCATTAAATTTGTTGATAGATTCAAATGGGATGGTGAGCATTTCTTTTTTTCTGTTGAAAGATAAAGTTACATCAAAACTATCATCTTTGACTTCAAGATCCCAAAATTGGTTTTGAATTACGATTGTGATTTCTTTAGGATATTCTCTTTTAAGTTTTGAACTTATCACTACATCAGGATGTGTTGTATCAAATGTTATGTAAAAACAATGGTTTGGAGAGATTTTTGACTCACTTAAGTCAAACAAAATATCTTTTATAACTCTTAGTAAAGCACTATTAATCCTTTCACCATAATCAATAAAATTTTTTTGCATAATTTTAACTTTAAATAATTATTTCTGTAAAAATATTATAACAAAGTTTTAATAACTTCAAAAGTTTCAAAATATAGTAAGATTAAAAAGAACAAGGAAAAATAAAATTATTATAATTATGAGTGACAAATACTTTATTATTCTTAAAAATTCATACATAATCTTAAACAATTTTTATTTAATATTTGATTATTAAGACGAAAAAATAACTGAATGTTGTGGTAATATTTTACACAATTCTAAAAGAATTGCGTTACAAATTTATGAATATAATAGCCTACAAATAAAAATATGAGACCTAACATATAGGTTGTCCAAAAGTTGAGATTTAACATTTTTGAAAAAAAAAATGGTACAAAAAAGAGTAATGAAGCTGGTATTCCAACAATAATACTTTTAGCAAATAAAATTGTTTTTTCTTTGTCTTGATGTTCGATAAAGGAAAACGCTAATGATATTATACTGACAAGAGGTAATGCAACAATAAATCCAGAGATTTGTGGTTTTTTAAATGATAACCAACTTGCAAATGAAATAATTATACTTGAAATGAGGATTTTTATAAAAAAACTGAACATTAATTGAAAAAATTTTTAATTTTTGAAATTGGACTACGTAAAGGTTCATAAACTTTGTCAATAAACTTTATATGGTCGCTCAGCTTTTTATTTAATAAGTCCAAAGATTTTTGTAAGTCATCAACTTTTTTATTTAAATCCTTAATTTCAGCTGATAAGTCATTTTCAAATTTTTTAGTCATTTTCACCTAGATTATAATGTAAGTATGAATTAAAAATATTTAAGTTTTAATTAATAATTCATTTAATGAATATTTAACATAATTAAAATAAATTTGAACAAATATTTAAAAAACAAACATATATTGTTATGATTTTCCTCCCCGAAATCAGAGACCCCCGTTAATTACGGGGGTTATTTATTTTATATTTCTTTTCATAACTTTCAGGCATAGATGATCCTTTTTGTTTTGACAACAATAAAAATATGCACATTGTCGCTACACCAACTAAATTAAAATAAACAAAAATTTTTAAATATAATGGAAACATTATATTTACAACGACACTAATTTTTTTTTTTTTAGTTTAATTATCTTTTATAAAAAAAGCTGTTAAGTAATATTGTGAAACAAGCTTATATTTATATTTTTTTAAATATTTATTTATCTTTGAATCAATCAACTCTTCTGTTGTTGTAAAATACATCTCTGTATTATTTTTTGATATTTTTTTCAAATTACCAATTATTTCGCAAGTGATTAACCTTGGCTTAAATAAGTCCAAGTTTATACCTTGTAAAACCTCGTAATCATGTGCTTCAACATCAATATTGAGGTAATCAAAATTTCTACTTATATTATTTTCTTTAAGAATTGTATTGAGTGTTCTGCATCTAACATTTTCAATTTTATAATTTTTATAAAACTTTTTCGACCAACCTTTTGCGTATTCTTCATTTAGAGTGTTAGTTCCGGAACTAGGATCAAAAGTGAAAGATTTTTTGACTGCATTTTTGTCTGAAACACCAGTTTTTATTGAAATATCTCTTTTTCTGAAAATTTTAAATAGATTAATATTTGTTTCAGAAAAATCTAAATTTATGCCTTTCCAACCTTTGTCATAAAGTATTTTTGTTAACGATCCAACTACTGGGTTAAAAGCTCCTACATCAACAAAGAATCCATCTTTTTTATCTTTAAAAATTCTGTTTACTAATATTTCTTCACCAAAAGAAGAATATGAAACAAACGGTTTAAATTTCTTGATTCTATATGATTTATAAGTGAGTGTATTTTTAATATATTTTTCTTTTAATCTTTTAAACATTTCCAATAAAATTAATTTTTCATAAAGACAAATTCATTGCAACCTGATTTACCATTTACGGTTTTGAGTTTTTCTAAGGTGTATCCAAGCTTTGTAAAAAAATCTATTACTTCTTCAGGTTTGGCTGTTTCAAAGGGATAACCTCCTAACCAATCTATTAAATCAATCACTGAATTCATGCCTCTTAATTCTTTTTTTTTACTCAAAATTTTGTAGCTTATTTCAGGTAATTTCATAAAAACGAAAAATATAACAAATAATAAAGGCCTAAAAAAAAAGAACTTATTGTATATAAATTTTATCTTTTCCCAAGCTTCAGACTTAAAACCTTGATCATTATATATAGAAATGAAAAGTTTTCCTTTTTTTTTAACTAATTCGTCAATATTTTGCATTGCTTTATCTAAATTACCAGTATGATGAAGAACACCCCAAGAATATACATAATCAAACTTTCCAAGTTTTTTAATATAAGAACTGTCTAAAATGTCTCCATTTTCAACTAATATTCTTTTTTTGATATGAGTTTTTACAGCTTCTCTTGTGCACTCAACAGCATCCAAATCATAATCAAAAGATCTGACTTTAGCTCCAAGTGTGGCAGCACAAATTGAGAAAAGTCCACTTCCGCAACCTGCATCTAAAAAACTTTTATTATTAAGGTTCTCGACTTTGAAATATTCTTTTAATGATTCAGCTCCAAAATAAATTTTTTCACTATCAATAAATCTTGAATAGATCTTCCAATTTTTTCCAAATTTAAATCTCATTGTAAAGTTTTCGTATTTTAACTAATTATCCGGTAATTTTTTTTAAAACATATTATATCTAAAATTTACATTTTTGGAATTATTTTAAACTAAGTGGTGAATTTTTATTGTAATTACTTTTAATTGTATTTTACCAATTAAATAATTGTTTATAAATACTTACATGATAATGGAATTTATTATTTAGGTTGAATTGCTAAATTCTAAATGTAGACTGATCTTATAAAAAGAATAATGAAAAAAATAAATCGTATTTCAATTTTAATCTTATTAGTCTTTCTTAGTTCTAATATTTCAATTAGCAATCAACTTTACAGCGTAGTTATTAAAAAAAACGATAATATATGTTCTTCGGAAGAAAATCCTGCCAAACATAATTGTTATGACCACTGTCTTGATTTCTTTCAAGATGACGTTGAATGGAACTCAAACACAAAATTTGTTTCACTTAAAAAAACAGACAATTGTTCAAAAAATTTAAATACAATTGCTTTCATTTTTAATATTCCTCAAAAATCTCAGTCGCCTCCTGTTCTAAAATTTTAGTTTAAAATTTAAATTTTTAGAAAGGAAAAATTATGATTAGGAAGTTTACTATATTATTTATATTATTAAATTGTGTTTTTGTGCATTCAGATGAAATTGTTATTGCTGATGATCATGCCCCCATTAGCATAATGAGTGATCATATGCATAAAAAAAATGAATTCATGTTTTCATATAGATTTTCATCGATGGAAATGAGTGGATTGAGAAATGGAATTTCTTCAATTTCAACCGAAGATACCATGACCAGTCCAAACGGATCATCCTTAAGTGATGGAACTTACATGAATGCTCCAACATCTATGAATATGTCTATGCATATGTTTGGAATGATGTATGCTCCATCTGATAACCTTACTTTATTAATAATGGGGAATTATAAACAAAAAGAGATGACTCAACAAAGGATGAATATGTCTGGGAGCGCAAGATTTAATGTAAATTCTCAAGGTTTTGGAGATGTAATGCTAGGTAGCATGTTTGGGATAAAAAATAATAAAGATTTAAAAATACATTTAGGTTTAGGTTTGAGTTTACCAACTGGAAGTATTGACAAAAGAGATGACATTCCAACTGGTTCAAATAAAAGGTTAGGTTATAATATGCAAAATGGTTCAGGAACTTGGGACCCTTATGCGTTACTTAATTTTAGAAAAAAAATTCATGAAATAAAATATGGAGCTCAATTTTTTTACAAAGTTAGACCAGGTGACAGTAATAATTATGGCTATAAGTATGGAAATTTTTTGGACACAAATATTTGGACATCTTATAATTTTATAAATTTCTTAAGTGCGTCTTTTAAAATAAATTTTAAAAGTTTGAACAAAATGAAAGGGTATGACAATGCATTAAATGCTAGAATGAGTCCTGCAATGGATGCAGGTAATATTGGCTATAAAAAAGTCCTTTTGGGATTAGGATTTAACTTTATTAATCAAAATAGTTTTTTAAAAGACCAGAGATTTGCTATCGAAATAATTAAACCCATATATGAAAAATATAATAGAATACAAATGAAACAAAGTTTAAAAGTTATGATGGGTTTGCAATATGCTTTGTAATTTAATTTAAAATAATGAAAACTTACAAAATAGATGTTTCGCTTTTTATAAAACCTGAAAAATACCAATTTTCAAAATTAGTAAAAAATTGTAAATGAGGTGAATGTTCAGGTTATATCAAAAAATCTGATTTGTATTTTATGTAGGAGGTTGCCAATATTTTTGTAATATTCAAAAAAAAATTACCGTTGATGATGTAGAATCTGCTAAAAGCAGTTTTATTTCAGGTTTTAGCATGACGATGAAATAATGAGCGAGCAAAACCATCTAATTCCACCTCAAAAAAAAAGTTTTATTTCAATTAATGAAAAAGAGTTTACTAGTGGGTTTAAAGAACTGGAATTCCAAATTGATAATATAGAAATTTTTGATAATTTAGATGCAAAACTTTTGTATTAAGAAAATATTATTTTTGACTTTTTTGAATTAAATATTAAATTAGTATTAGTTTTAACCAAAATAAAGGAGGTGGTCTGATGTCTAGTATTGTAAATTTTACACATCTTAATTTATTTTATTTTTTATCCGAGCTACCTTCAAAGGTAGATTAAATAATATTAAGATGTGAAGTTTTAATACGGAAAGGGGATTAGGTTCCCCTTTTTTTATTCAGTTTAAAAATATGTTTAAAAGCTTTGAAAAATTCCTTGAAAGACTAATGTTTGCGTCAAGATGGATACTTGCTCCATTTTACTTTGGTTTGATAATTTCTCTATTTTTCTTATTAATAGTTTTCATTAAAGAGATATTTCATTTTGTTTTAAACTTTAGCACTGACGAAACTGATTTAATTTTGTTTATCCTCACGCTAATAGATTTGTCATTTGCTGGAAATTTGCTAATAATTGTAATTTTTTCTGGTTATGAAAACTTTGTTTCAAAAATCAATGTTAACAATCATGAGGACAAACCAGAGTGGATGGGTACAGTTGATTTTAAAGGATTAAAATTGAAGTTAGTATCTTCAATTGTAGCGATATCTGGGATACATCTTTTAAAAGTTTTTTTTGATTTAGATCAATATACTCAAGAACAAATAATTTTATTCATTGCTATACACTTTACTTTTGTAATAAGCGGAGTGATTTTAGCGTATATGGACACATTAATTTCTAAAAATAAATAAAATATATAAACAAAAAAAAATTTAGCTTGAAATGATATTAATAATTATTATCATTGTTATATGTTTGATGAAAACTTTAAAGAATTAATGCTTGTTATGATTAATCAAGTTTTTGAGCAAAAAAATGAAAAACATATGGTATACAATTATGTCTTTCAAAAGCTAATTAAATCTAAAAAAAAAAATAAGCTTATTCTTGGTAAATATCTGCTTTCACGACTAATAAGAGAATCGCAAAGAATAGTTCATTCAGCACAGGAGTATGTAAATATGCATACCCCATGTCAAAAATTTTTACTCAATAATGAAGAGAAATATGAAAAAGTCACATTTCATTGATTCTGAGATTCAAGGTAAACATGTCAAAAGTATATTAATACTTAATTATAAAGTTTAAATTTTTTTCTTCAAACTGTTGTCAATAAATACTTTAGAAATTTCTTTAATCATATTTTTAAACCTTAATGTATTTTGATAATTTTTTTTTTCATTATCATCCATTTCATCTCTCATATACCTTTCAAACTCTTGATGAATACTTTCTTTAAATTTGTTGCTCGTCATATTTAACTAGGACTTTTTTTGATTAGATTTGAAATACTTGAAATTAACCTAACATTTTTAATATAAATATCTACATGATTAATTATTACTTTTTAAATATTATCTTTTAATGATTACATTAGTTAAAAACATCCTCATAGATCAGTCTAAACTAATTGAAAAAATTCTATCTAAATTAATATAATTTCATGGATTTATTAGGGATTACAGCATTATATATTTTTTTATACTTACCAATTTTATGGATATGTACTTATCCAGTTTATTGGTTGAATAAAAAAACTAAATCAAAATTAAATCCATTTTTGTTGAGTCTTAAACTTGAATTTCTAGGAAATTCTTTATCTTCTTTGATTCGTGTTTTGTTAGCTGGGGTTTATATCATTTTCTTTGGTTTTCTGTACTTTGTTGTATTTTTTTATACGCTAATGGTAACTGGCAACTATATCTTTTCATCGTTTAATATTTGAAACAAAAAACTGATTATAAGTCACAAATAACATAAAATTATAAAAAAATTTAGAGGATCGCTTTTAAATCTTAATTTTTTTCACCAAAACTTTGTTTTTATCTTTTTTTTTGGTGTTTCTATTCATACTCTTAAATTTACATGCAAGATCATATTGATTATCGATTAGAATTTTTTTCTGTGATTCGAGAAATCCTGAATAAATCAGTTCGTTATAATCGTTTGAAAATAAGCGCTTCTCTTGATCTTGAAATAAATAACTAAAAACAAAAAAGAAACAAAAACTACAAATATTAAATATCACAAATTTCATAATATATAAATAATCAAACATTACTGATTTTCAATCTAAAAATTAAGATATAAATTTTAAATCTTGTATTATTTTTGAAAATTTATTTAGTACAACTTTTTAATTTAATACAAATCAAACAGAGGCGAAAAATTTTTGTTTTTGACGATGAGACTTCTTTGTCTCAATTTTTTTTTTAAGATCTTCAATTATATTTGTAGTTCACGAAAATTGTATTGAAAAGTGTATTAAAAAACGAGGACATTTTCCAAACAGACTCAAAACCTAGTCTTATTTCTATGAAATCTTTCAATGAATTTTCAACCATTTACAAATAGCGCATTTTTAATTAACTAGTTTCTTTCCTTCTTTATTTCTAAGAATAGAATTAAAAGACAATCTTCCAATTTATTATCTCTTTTTCTTTAAATTTTATTAAGGATTTGAGATTATAAATACAGTTTAAAGTATTGGATAATCTTCTTTAAGTTTTTTCCAAATGATTTCAAAAATTATAGTTCTGGCAATATTTATTGATTTAACCAAAAAATTTAAATGAATGACTACTTTTATTGTTTGAGACATAACAATTAAGTCGTTACTATACCTCAAATTAAAATATGAATTTTGATCGTTTCAATATATAATTAATGAGGTATGAAAATATTTTGGTTTCTTTTTCTAGTCCAATTTTATCGGATTAATTTTCAGAATAAATTTAAGATAGGATATGTTGTTTAGATTTATAATTATTGGAACAGCTATTTGTTTGATAATGTTAATGATGTAATGAAAATTTTTAATTTAAAATTTGAGTTTATCTTTTTAAAATCACATATTTATTAAAGGTCTTTCTTCGTAATGAGTTGCAACAATTAAGTGAATCATTTAACTTTTTTAAATTTCAGAGTCATCCTGTCACTTT
>MDTG01195072.1_pt1 | contig 25010 bp, 21 predicted proteins | sample 811421 | NCBI WGS metagenome assembly MDTG01 (sample SAMN05326645, study PRJNA326480) | marine metagenome | isolation source: seawater | place: Pacific Ocean: South East | collected 2011 | reverse complement strand
TCTTTTTTCAAGATCACGGATCTCTTTCTGTAAATCTTTTATTAACTCTTCCATCTCTTCAACTGTATCATACATATCGTCCATATCATCTTGAAGAGTGCCTACTTGATCTTTATATTGCTCATAAGATCTTGGCCAATTATATCCCTCTGGCCTTGAAGGGTATTCCGCTTTGTAAAGTGTTTCCAGACTCGGTAATTCTTTTGCTTCTTCAATTTCACCAATCAACATATAATAAACACCAACAACAGAAGCAATTGCAGTTCCTACACCAATCATTGTCCCAACTGACATAGAAAATTTTGTATCTTCACTTAATTCAGTAGGTTCTGGTGGTGCTTCTTGCTTTTCTATTTTTTCAGAAATTTCTTCGTGTTTTTCTTCGTGTCCATTTCCGTTTGCAAGGATAACTTCAGTAATGTCCTCTAAAGAACAAAAACCTTTATCTACAAGTATTTCGCCAAGTGTTCGTTTGTCACCTTTTACTTGTGCTTGTAAAGCTTGATTAAGCTGTCTCTTTGTGATTATATCTTCTTCACAAAGTAGCTTTCCTATTTTAACGTCACCGTTCACTAATATACTCCTTGATAAAAAGTAGCCTCAGGATCTGAACCAACCTCTAAGTTATCAAATATAATTATTCCGTGTTGCATCACATTTCTATATGGGTTAAAGAAGTACCCATCAGCCATTCCGCTAACTCTTCCATCTTCCCATTTATCTATTGATGCTTGCGCAAATTCTGTGTAATCAGATAAACCAACAATTTCTAATGTTATTCTACCACTTGTAGTTTGTAATAGTAATGAGTCCATTTCTGTACCACCTAAATATAGTTTTTCATCTATTGGTTGTTCAGCGACAGATCCATTATTGTCGTACATAATTAAAGCGTAATGTTCTTTCTCAGGTGTAACTCTACCGTCTTCTCTTTGAAAGTGTAATACGAATATCTTTTTTATAGAACCATCTTCTTGTACAGATGATGCTCCGTATGTTGTGATAGTTTCATAATAGTCATAAGCTATAATCTCTGAACCATTAACCCACATTTTAATGCTGGGCTCTATTGATTCTTCTACTCTGCTGTCTTCACAACTAAAATGTAGAAATATAGCTGTACTTAATAATAATACTAATTTTCTCATTTTATCTCCTACCTCCGAATACATTATTCGGTTTATCTCCTTGTTTTTCTAACCACTTTTTATATTGATTAGAAGTCCGACCTTCTTTTGCCAATTTCTTATTAAGCATATATTTCTTACGCTTCCGATCCTTGGCAGATTTGTTCGGCACTTTTTAGAATCCCATCCATTGATAATTAATACCTAATTTAATATCATATGCAGGACGTTCCCAATAATATAAATATTTGCCTTCTGCAAAAACTCCAAGATTGTCTTTTAGCTTAACACCAAATATAGCACCAAAATCATAATCATGCCATTGCATCCACATTGGGTCCATAAACATAAATTCATGTGGTTTTTTCTTATCATCTTTGTGTTCTGCATAAGCATCTGCATTGTGATAAGAATATAAGTCGTGACCATAGTGGTACGGCATCCAATTACCCCAAGCATGCAGCCACCAATTATCAGAATAATGATAAAAGTCAGCACCCAAAACTAAAGATGTTTCGCGCTGAAAGCCAAGATCTTTCTTTTTCCCATCGATGTATTCTTCCAACATACCAGGGAAATGATACAGGAAATATTCTCTGTCTGTATATGCAAATATTCTTCCGCTTTCATCTCTCCACAACCAATCATGACCCCAATATTCACCGCCTTCATTCCAGAACGGTCCATCACCTTCAATTTCTTTTAATTCACCAGTCACAGGATCTAATTCATATAATTGTTGTTGTATCCAATTTCCATCTTCATCTTGCATTGTTGGATCAAACCACATGTTATCATCGATACCAAAAGCATCTTCGGCAAAATTCCACCACTGTCCTCTATACCATGTAGTATCTAAGATAGCAGCATCAAATCCGTATACTGGATGTTGTCTGTGCTTCATACCAGCACTAAAACTAAATTTATTGTCCATTGCATTAGCTTTAAATCTAAAATCAGCAGATCCATAATTTATTTCTTCCAAACCAAGTTCAGTCCAAGCTACTTTAGCAACAAACCATGAGCCAACATATCTTAACCAATACTCTTGATTTAAATATTCATTACCCCACTGCCTGCCTTCAGACCATTTAACAAGAAATTCCCATCCCTTAACAGGTCCAAATGTTGCACTTTCATTAGCATTTTGTTCTGTACCGTCATACCACTCACCGCCTTTACCAGCATTTCTAACACCTTTTTTAGGCTCATATTTAAATCTGCCAATTTTTCTAATACCAAAAGATTTTTGAAAGTCAGGTTTTAATTCTCTTTCTTCTCTTGAAAATTCTAACTGACCAGTTGATAGTCCGCCAATAATTGCAAACCTATCATCTTGGTATCTTGGCGCATTTAAACTAAAACTTGCATAAGCTGTGGAATACTTAAAAAAGTCTACAAAAAAGTTATTATCGCTTATTTGGCTAAACAAAGATGAAGTCAATAAAAGACTTACAATCAATTTCTTTAACATCTGTTTTCTCCTACTTGTCTTTAGCTACTGAAGCCTTCCTATACTCAGTTACCAGCTTTTTAATTTCGCCGATAGCTTTTCTTGCTCTGCCTCCTGCAGCCTTATTACCTTTTTCAGAATGTGCCTGATGATTCTCTTCGAATACATCCCACATTTCTTTTATTTGGTTATAAATATTATCCATTACAGTCTCCTATTATTAAATATCAAATCTTACAACAAATGACAGAGCTAATTCCGGATCATTTCTTACTGGTCTAGAAAGTTTAGCAACTGCCAATAGTTCATTAAAGTCATTATACAAACCAATCGATGTAACATACGGTGCGAAAAAAGAATGAGTTGCAAAATTTTCTGTTTCACTTGCAGCCTCATAAGCAGATGTTGTATTATACATAGATTCTGCTGGGCTTGGTAATATTGCCCTTAGTTTTTGTATTTTTGACTGGGTTGCGTATGAATCACCTTTCCAATAATAATTGTCTTGGCTTGAAACACTTGCGTTAATATTCATACTACCACTTCTTGCTTTTGTAACACTTAAATTTCTTGATCTATTAAAAGTATACGGTGGAATTACACACATATATTCATATTCTTGTATTGTTCTTGTAGCATCCCACTCTAACTTCCACCCATCAGATCCAGTTCCCTGTCCAACAGTTTTATAACTTCCTGTATCTGTTACTACGACCATTCCTAAATCATAGCTAACAACACCTATCGAAGAACCTGAACCATTATCATCAGGGCTACCACTTAGAAAATTTTCTTCAAAAGCATAATCATATAGATTGCCTCTGCCGTCATCTTTAATCGTTAAGACGCCATCTGTAGAATAGTCTGTTATTTCTACAGAGCCTGTTCTTACTCCTTCACCATATAATCTTTGTGGTATACTAAAAACATTAAATTGATTATGATATTCTCTTAATTTTAATGTTTCAAAATCAGCGCTTCCACTATTACTAGCAGACATCATATTATTTCTTCCCCACGGTCTGTGATATTTGTCAAACACAAATTGTGGTTGTGGTGATGTTTGTGATCTATCATTTGGGGCGCTAGCATATCTAAATAATAAATTATAAGTTTGCTGCCAAATAAGATAACCATATTTCTTATAAGTTACGCCACCAGACACAAATGAATGTGTTGGGCCTGAAAGTGATTGTGAATCAAAAGTTCTAAGTTGAGCCAGTGTTGGCTTAATACCTTGAACAGATTCTACACCAAGATACGGAGTATTATCTACAGCTCCGAATTTTTGTGCCAAAAATCTTTTGTGAACCTTGATCGGGGTCACTCTTTTGTCATCTGGATCTATATCTCTAAACATTTAGTGCACCTATGTTTTCTATAAATATACAATAACAACTTTAGTTCCTAAATAAAAAAGCCCTGTACTTGCAGGGCTTAATTATACATTTGAGTAATTTTCTAGAAATCTAGTCTTACCTTAATTAATGCCTCTCTACTAGTAGACTTTAATACTGGTTTAGAAAGTTTAGCAACAGCTAATAATTCATTAGCACTGTTGTATAAACCAACTGTTGTGATATAAGACTTTGGATCATTTCTAAATGAAGCAACTGTAAGATCACCAGCACTGCCAGAAGTATATGTTGGATTCTGACTGTGGTTATATTGGTTATGTCTTACTCTACAAAAATAGTGTGTAGATTTAATCTGTTCTTCACGCCTTGCTGCAAAATAACTTCCACCTTTAATCGCATTTAATATTGCTCTGTTATTTTCACCATTTGTATTTGATGCAGTTGTGTAGCCGGCCAGTTTAATACCATTTGATCCAGTTCCAGTAGCAACTCTTGTAGCATCTAAAATTAGCATACCAGACTCAGGATAAAATTTTCCGAATGATTGTGTAGAAGCACCACCAATTACTGTAGAACCTTGTGCTATTGATCCACTAACAATATTAAATTCTCTTTGTGTGTTTCTAACATTAGGATCGTTAGTAGCACCACTATCATCTATTAAATGTAGTGTGTCTCCGTTAGAACCTGACATCCTTAACTCCCAGTTGCCTGGATCCATCTTTTCTTTTAATCTTCCTCTGTTAACACTGATTGCAAATATTGTTTCAGTATCTGTATCTGTACCACCACCTTGATAAGCACCTGCTTTAAATTTTTCAGTGCCTTGTGGTAAAAGTAAATTTCTTAATTGTCTATAAATTGCTTTTGAAGCAGCATTATCATTATCACCTGTTAATGATCCACTACCTGCATAGTGTCCAAATGCGAGTGAAAATTGCACGGAAGCCGTAGCATCTGTTCCAACTACGCCATTGTAAACATCAAAGTAATGTTCACCAGTACTACCTGATTGTGTAGAGGATGTATGCATCGCTGTTAGCGTACCAACGCCGCCAGACCACATCCCAGATGAGACAATACTTATTTGTCCTGTTTTTATATCGTTTTGTGTATCGAATTGTTGAAATACTGACATTGTTTAACTCCTGTGTTTATAAATATCAACTTCTTTGTTTTTCATAAAATTTTTATTTTATCTTCTGCCAGACATAGCTCGTCCTATGGATTCAGCAGAGATTGCGCCTCTAGCGCCACCGCTTCTACCACTTACACTGTCTTGTACAACTCTTTGTACAGTTTGACGTGCCGTCTCTTGTGTCCTACCTACACCTCTAGCTGTTCTAGCTCTTTGGCCTCTTTGACGAATATTCTCTCTATTCATTGTTACACTTGGATTTCTAGATCTTCTAGATCTTGCTCTTTGTGATACTGGGCTTCTTTGTCCAGCAATTGGTGTGTTTACTGCACTAGGACCGGGTGCAATGTTTATTGTAATTCTTTTTTGTGCGCCTGATTCAACACCTGTAACAAGTATTTCTACTGTTGATGCGCTATTAACTTCTCTTGCTAATAATGTTGCAGATCTTCCTGTTACAACAACAGGTCTTCCGCGGCCAGATCCATCACGTGTGAGTGTTTCAATTGCAATTTCTCTCGTAGACCTAGCATCTCTAGCATCTGTAACTTCAACTTGTTGCTCACGTATCTCAGCATCTCTAAGTGCTGAAAGGTATTCTTCGTGTGTTCTACCCGGCATGAATGTTCCATCTGGCATTTGATGAATTTGGTCTCTTGTAAATCCTAATGCCACAGCTTCTGCTTGTGCTGCCATCATACTCTCATTAATTCTATCATTAGATACTGTTTCTTCTCTTCGAGGTGCCGGTGCTGGAGCTGGTGCAGGACGACCAGGATCTGCCTGAGGTGTATAAGCTGGCGGTGGTCCGTCAGCTGCACTAAAACCTGGAGGTGCTGGAGGTGCTGGAGCAGGACGAGGTGCCGGACTTTGAGCAGGTGGTGCTGGAGCAGGTGCTGTATCACGAGGAGCAGGTGCTGCTCTTTCAGCTTCTCTTTCCATCATCATTTCTATATCTTCACGAGTATAGCCCATTGCCATCATGTCTTCAGCAGACATTGCTCTTCCATTTGCCATATTAGCCTCCTCCTAATTCTGCATTAAGATCACCTTCAACCAATACTACATCTTGATTATCTGGTAATTCAAATATAAAGTCTTCATCACCTAAACCACCGATAACAGAAGGATTAATAACGACAACATCGCCTTCTCCTGTCATCTCTATTTCTGATGGGACTGAATCACCTATTTCAGGTGTGATCTGTGAACCAATATCTTGTGTAACTAGCTTGTATTTTAGCGCGAGATCTGATGATAAAAATGCCTGATGTATTGGCATATTCTCTATAACGATACCATAATTGTTGGGACCTTGAGTGTTTGCTTCGTTATAAAGTCTATAATCAACTTCGTCATCACCTAGTGCAAATTTATCAACAAGAAAATCATTTTGCGACAGTCTTTCTCTGCCTATCTTTGTCAATACTGCATCAACTATTAATGATGATTTGTCTAAAAAAGACATGTGTTACTCCTAACTAGCTATTAATTTTGTTGGTAATAATTAACAGTTAAAGTAAAAGCAGCAGATGCTCCATGAGCAATGCTTGTTACAATAACGGTCGTAGTAGGATCAGGTTGTCCTGCTGATGCACCAGCATCAGTATTATTTGGAACTGCCTTAGCTACTATTTCTACAGATTGACCAGTGACAGTTTGACTTATTGAATCAACACTAGTAATGTAGTTTATTCCGCCTGTTCCTTCTGCACCCATTCCACCAGAGGTCAAATAAGCAATTGATGAGTTTAATATAGTAAACATAAACGGTCCTTGAGGTGCACCTTGCAACTGAGTTACAGTTGGAGTTACCACCTGAGGCGTTCCAGCTTGTGTTTCTTGCCAATCAACTGTTCTGTCTTCTAGCGCTGTAATTACTGGTAGCTTTGAAGGATTATCTTCTCTAGTTATAAGTTTATATTTCATCGTTGTGTCAGGATCTACTGTTGGTTCTAATAGAGGCAAATTCTCTATTACTGTTCCATAGTAGTCAGTGCCTAACGGATGAGCAACATTCCATAAACTATAATCGACTTCATCATCAGAGAGAGCGAACTTCGTGACATTAAAAGCCTGTTCACCTCTTGATAGAAGTTCTCTACCTTTTTTTGTTAAGACTGCGTCTAAAACCGTTGACGCATTATTCAAGTATCCCATTTGTTTTTCTCCATAAAGATGTGTAGAACTTTTTTAATAAATATTGTTTTTTTGCAAAAAGATTAACTATTCATTATCTAGTTGAACATCAACGAATGTATCGCCAGATGTAGTTGTTGTAACTGCGTAAGGATTAACTTCAGTTATTTCAACCGCAACTTGATTTCCTTCAGGAACAGTTAAACCGTTCTCTGTACATCCACCGTATGCTAAATTAAAAAGAGCTGTATGTGATGTAAATAAAGAATCAATATCACTCGGTTTTAGTGATTGTGAATAATATTGACCTAGTGCCTTATCTGCTGAAGAACTGTAGTGATACACTTTATCTGAATTAAGGTGCGATAGTACAGATCCAGTCGCAGTAGGTTGTAATATTTCAAAGAATATATTGTTACCGCCACCTGTATAAATCTCATTGTTTGTATTACTATAATCTCTTTCTCTCGGATCTAAAAGAGGATTCGAATTAAATGATCTAAGCTGATCAAGAATATACGGATTAGCAGATGATGATATTGTTCTAAAATCATCTCTTGTTCCTGATGTTGTTATAGCTTCTTGAAAAGACCAAGAAAGAACCTTCATATAATCATCTCTAGATCCGCTATACTGTCTGTATTGATTAGTATCAAGTCTTCCAGATTTTTCTTCAAAACTAGCAGTAAAAAAGTTGCTTACATTATAAGGGCTAGTTATTGGATTTGATATATAGTAATTGTTAGAAGAAGTCATCTCTGCATCAATAACATAAGTTATGTTACCTTGCCTAAATTCGTTATCTGCGCTTTGTGTAAAATGATTCATTACACCAATTCTTGCAGTCTTTTTTAAATCTTCAATAAACGGCTTGTTTCCTATTTGTACTTTTGGTCTTTCTAAAATTGTAGGCTCAATTAATATACCAATATTTTTCTTAGCACGCCCAGGTGACATCCTTCTAAGATGATCAAATAAGCTTAAATCATAATATTTTATTAATTTTAAATAATCCCAAAAGCTGTATGCTGTTGTCCATTTTTGCCAATATGTTTCTGCTATTCTGTCAAGTCTTCCATGTGTGTATCTGTCATCATACATATCTCTTGGATCACCTAAATAAGATCCAAAGTCTAAATCTGCAAGTGATAAAATAATATCTTCATTTATTACATCAGATGGTGCAAAAAATATTCCTAATTTATTACTGTCTATTGGTGCTCTATCATAAGAGCTTAATTCTACTCTTTCAGTTGTACTTAACACAGGATCAGTTCCATCAACAAATTTTAATTTTGCATCTTCAATTCTAATTTTATTTGTTGTTTTATTTAAACCTATAGACGGTATAAAAGCTTTTTGTCTGTCTGATACTGGTTCAAAATTTACTTCATCTGCAAAACCAGATCCAGTTGCATAAACTTGTCCTCCAGTTAGTGAATAATCTTTTATTCCGTTTGGAGAAGAGTTAAGATTTATTTTATCATCCATTGAAAATCTTAAATTCATATCATAAAAAGATGAGCTTTCATGATTGCCATTTACAGCCTTTGGTGCGGCAACATGATTAAAGAATGCTGATGCTGTTAGAGGTGTGCTCCAATATCTCCATTCCATAACAGAACCACTGAGTGGTGAGCCATATAAAGCTTCTTCAGTTGCAGTTTGTGTTTGACCACCAATATGCCAGTAATTATCGCCTGTAGAACTTGATGCGTACCAAGATGATATTTGACTAGATCCAGAAATTTTAATACTTGCAGATGCCTTTGTAATAATATCATCTACACCTGAATCATAAAATCCTGCAAATATATCAAAACTCTGTGTCACTGAGCTAGTTTCAGATGTCATTACCATTCCATCATAACTGCTAGTAAATCCAGATTCACCTTTTCTTCTTCTTACCATAACTGACCAATATTCACCATTATACATAGATAACGGTTCTAAGCTGGCAGTTACCAATCCTTCACTGCCTGTTATTGCGAATGATAGTTTACCTTTGTCTCCTGCTTGCTTTACATAAATTGCAGACTCAATGTGATTTGTAGTCTTATGTTTGGTTGCAAGGAGAACATCTTCTTTCTGATCTGTTTTAAATCTAAACTCTATAGTGTCACTAACTCTATCAGTTTCCACATTTCTATACCAAGGTGACTGAATTCTTTGCGCACCTTTAAGATGCACTGCATAACTGTATTTTTGTTTTATTTCAAATTCAGGAGCACCACCTCTGATTTTTGGCCCACCATATTCTTGTATTCTTAAAATAGATGTTGGTATACCGTAAGCAGCGATTAGTGCTTTTAATCCTTGTTTTGTACCTTTTGTTTTTAACAAATACGGCATAGTATTTAGTAATCTATTCCATATTTCTCTTGATATATCTTGTTGTGATTTTTTAGAAAATCTTACATTATAAACACCTGTATTTGAACCTGACTCTTGAAGACCTAATTGATATTCTGGTAAAGATACAAGATCTTTTCCTTCAAGCATATTAAAGCCTAAAGATTCAGCAACAGGTTTAACAAGCTCTGCAGATATTCCTTTTGTTATGTCTTCACTTCTATCATGACTGTCTGTCATTGCTTTTATATGTGTCCATATTATATCATAATGGTGTCCCATCATATCCATAAAAGTTACAAATGGTGTATTGTCTGTATCATAAGTTACATGAGAAGGCAGTAAGCTAACTAATCTATTTGTATTTAAATTATCAAAATTAGATGCAGATGTAGTCTGATTTTCAAACCATGTTGTAAAATTTGAGCTAGTTACAGAATATAAAACAAAAGGATTTGTAAGTGTGCCTTCACCACTTTTCTTTGGTGCTGCATTGTCATAGTCTATTCCATTAGAGGCAGAAATATATGAAGAAGATTGAAAGTACATATAATTTTCAAAATCATCAAATTGATTTATTACTTTTCGCTTTTCCATATCCCAATGTTCTTGCTGATCTGAAGAGCCAGAGACAATAGAACCAGATGTCTGACCAGTTATATAAGGTGTACTTGATGTGCCACCTAACGACTGACTTTTTGCTGTGTACAATTCTATGTCTTATAATTTATCTTTAAAATTTCTAAGTCTTTTTTCAACAGATCCAAAGTGTGAAAAATTTGTGAAGTGATTATAATCAACATTAATACTGACATCTAACAAGCTACCACTAAAAATTTTATCTTCTAATTCTTTTCTAGTATCTACTTCAACACCAACTAAATCTGTGTGACTCTTATAACCAGTTTCTCTTCTTCTTATTACAGGATCAGACGCATCGATCTTTGGAGCTTTTAATACAGTGTTAGGTATTTCCTCATCTATGAAAGGAATAAGATCTACGTCTTCATGTAAATCAGGTGTAACTTCTTGAACAATATAAGCATTATCAAATTCTGTTACATCATCTGGAAGTGGGTTCAATAACTTATATGCTATCGATCCAGGATAGTTTGTCACATTAACAGGCTTAAAATTTATAACAACACTTTCTCTTTCAGGAGTAAAAACTATTCTTGTGTATAAATTATCTGGATCTTTGATTCTATATCTTACAAAAAATTGTTCAAATCCAGTTGTTATATCTGGTGAGTCCTCACTACCGCTAACAGCACCTATTTCACCACCGTACTCTTGATATGTTTTGTCTAATATTAATGTGTTCCCATCAACATCTAAAATCTTACCTTCATATCTTGCCATCACTTTGTTTATTTGCTCATCAGCCTCTCTGTAACCGATTTCAAATCCTGATCCAAATGTTGCGTATCTATTTACTGCAAAATTTGATTGTATTCCTCCTTGAATATTTGCGGCTTCATCATATTCTTCTGCAACTAATAATTCTGTACCTGAAAGAACATCTTGAATTGTTAGCGCTAGCTTTGATAATTTTGCTGTTTGGTCAACCTTAACTCTTTCATTAGATGTAAGTAATATATCTATTCTTACTTTATCAACCCATAACTCACCAAAACCACCTCTGCTACCAACGACATATAAAGATGTATTTGTATAAAGACCAAAACTATCATCATCAGGAATTATAAAATCTACAAATGCATCTTCCCATTCATTTAATTCAAAACACTCTATATATTTGTTAAATCTAGTATTAACAGTTCCGTCAACATTTAATGAAGCAACATCTGTCCATTGTAATTGTGTTGCTGAGCTCCCATCAGAGCTAATTTCAGCCTCACCTTGAAATTGCCAGCCTAATATACCACCCCATTTAAATTTGCCATCAGTTGATTTTGTTTTTGAATTATCTACTAAAGCATCTGAAGGATAGTATTGTTCTCCTGTTTCATAAAATGTAGTTATCAAATAGTCTTGTGATGCATTTGGATATGCTGCTGATTTTCTATCATAATTTTCATACGTATCATTTGAAGTCAATGCTAAAAATGGTGTTACTCTACATAACTCTAAACATGATTTCCATTCAAGTCCTGTCCACATCCAGCCAAGCGCCTCTGAAAAATATAGATCTCCACCTATTGTTAATATAGCAGGTATGATTAATCCTTGTCCTGGAGGCTGATTAATATTGTACCATGATTCAGACTCATCATTCCATCTCCATCCAGCATTTTTATATTCTTTTTTCACGTACCAAGCTCTTTTTATAAAACTATAAGACCAATTGTCTGTAGTTAAAGTTGGGCGAAGACCTGTCATTCCCATTTTTACATCATAGTCATCTTGAAAACCTGGTCCTATTGTTGCTGGAGGTTTTGCTTCTGACGGCACGTCATCATATTCCATTTCTGCATAATCTTGAGGATAACCTAATTCATTAGGCGGTACAGTAGGTGTGTACATTGCGCCTATCGCTTTACCGTAAGCTTGTATAGATGGACCTCCAAACGGCATATCGATTGGTGGAACTTCATCAAATGGTACTATATCTGGAGCTTGTTGGATGCCATCAGCATCAGTAATTTGAGCTCTGTACAAAATACCATTATCTAGTTTATCACGAAGTTCATCATTTTTTCCGTACCAAATAGTTGTCTGTGTAGCATTAACAGCTGATACAATTCCTGAGTCTCCTACGGTTTGTCCGCTGCCGTTATTAATTCTATAAGTCTTGAATCCTGAACCTGGTGCAAATATGTCAATAGAACCTCTAGCTTCAAACTGATTTAATTCTACTTTTCTTAGTAAATATTCATCTTCACTAATATCACCTTTTCGCATTTTAACATCAGGAAAATTTGTACTGTCTACTTTTCTATTAAGAGGATTATAGCTAGCATCTTGTCTAAAAGATTCGATACGTTTTATCATATCAATTTGTTCTTGCCTTACTTCAAAAGCACTAACAATTGGTTCTGGTGGTGCATTGAATGTATTTCTTCTCCAGTGATACATTCTAAGCATAGCACCTTTTCTTCCACCCTCATCGAATACTGGTTCTGCAGGTCTAGACTTTTGTTTCCAAGATAGTCTTACAGTATCACCTGGTTTTGCACCATATCTTGCTAGCGGTCCTATTGTGCTAGAAGATCCGGAAACGCCGCCTCTATTTGTTGCTATAGCTTGATACCTGTGCTTCCACCATTCTTTATTATAATATTCACCTGTTATTCTAGGATCAGATTCACCTCTACTTGTGTAGTAACCTGTATCTGCAGTTGCTGCTGCTATAAATGCTTCTTGCCTTGCTTCTAAAATATCTGGTTGGTAATTTAAGTCTGGAAAATACATACAAGGTGATTTAGCACCATCAACTCCGCCATACGACCAGTGAGCATGATAACCAATATGAGCAGTTCCAACCTCACTCCACTTCTGATCACCAGGAGCAGCACTCCATCCTGAAGACCATATTCTCTCACCAAATCTTTCACCAAGAACCCATATAGCTGAATTTAATTCTTTTGCCCAACGTATTGTTATACCTTTATATTCACGCTGACCAACATAATCACCTGGCTTTGAAAATTCTTCATCAACAACAGTATATAAATCTCTTATTTCTCTGTGCTCTGTATCTTGTATTGTAATTTGAGATGAGAAATCATCGATAGCAATACCATCATTTATTAATATTGTATTGCCTATCATTTTTGGATTGAAAGGTTCATCAGTAGGATTTAATACAGCTGATAGAACTCTTCTTTCTGTTGGCTCATTAGAGTCAGGATCCTTGAATCTTATTGTTCCTGCTTCTGCTATTTCTACAGTTTCAGTTGTGTCATCTTCATTTCTTGTAAATTCACTTACAGAGTTTCCTGCTTCTAATTGGGCACCTCCATAAAAATATCCAACACCAACAACTGATGTTTCAATTTGAGTATTGTAAGCGCCATCTGGAAAATGTATTGCTCTAAGATGAATTAATTCATTTCCTTCACCTACATTATTAAGAATAAAAGTAAAAGATATTCGTTGCCACTCACCTATCATTTCAAATCTTTGAGACGTCTTAGTCGAACCTTCTGCACCCCACGGACCTGCATGTGCTAATAATTGAACTCTAGAACCAATAGCTTCTTGATCTGCTTTTACATAAAGGCTGAATGTCATCTCTTGGCCTTCAATCGATCTATAAATTTTTAACAGCGGTGATAAACCAAAAGACCTATTTGCAGATGAAGGTGTATCAGACTCTGTAGTTTGATATTCAACTCTAACACATTGATTTCCTACTGGCGTTTGTTCTATAACTGTATCAATTTTCATCAAAGAAGAATTTTCAGATGATATAGAATTAACACCATTTTTATAAACTGTGTGTGGCCTCCACTGATAGTCGCTATCTAATATTCTTCCTTGTAATAAATTTTGTGTTTTATCTATTGTTGTTAATGCTGGCTCAACAACATATTCAGCAGTGATTGCAGGTATTACTCTATTTCCTAAAAAATAAGCATTATTTATTCTTAACATTCCGTTAATGTATTGTCTAGGCACATCATCATATCCAATAAGTGTTACTCTATTAGATGTGTCACCTTCGCCAAAAGAAACTAATTGACCATCATCACCAAAATCATTTAAGCATGTATATGCTGCAATTCTAAATCTTTCTAAATAATCTGTATCATTTACAAATGGGGGCGAAAGAATAATTTCTGTTCTGTCAGAAGATATTTTTGTGAGTGTTGCTTTGTCTGCTTTTGGATAAACTCTATCTCCTTCATTTGTGTCTGAAGGCACATGAGGACTTGTGGCAAATAATTTTTTCTGGTTATCTTCTTCATAACCGCCCATGTAAATTTTTTCATCACCATTTACAAGAAGAGGAAATGGACTTCCAAACATGTTTCGATAAAAAGAAAATTTAACTCTGAATCTGCCTCTTCTAAATCCAATGTCTCTTAATAATTTTCCTGTATCTAATTCTACTGTTGGATAACCTAACACATTATCTGTACCTGTATCAAATTCATTATGATTCAAGTATGTAGTTGTAATAAGACTGTCATCATCTCCAAAAACGTTTACTCTTACATAATCATTTTGATGAGATCCAAATTGTGCTTCTGGCCATTTTACAGAACCATAAGTTTCATTACTAAACTGTGGAAATCGAAGTGTATCTCTAAAAGGCACATAGTCATTAACATCTGATAATGTTACAAACTGTGCAATCTTTGGAGGAAGTATTTGACTTCTTCTATTTTTTGGATCTACTTTTGCCATTTACAACTCCGTAAAATTTCTATCGATATAATCAACAGTGTCTTCTTGAGTCCTATACCTTCTTTGGTATAATTCAACATATAGCTTTTGACAAGGACTGGGGTATGATAGACCATTAATTGGGTCTTCATAAAGTTTTAGTGCATCTTCAATATCTCTCATCGATATTTTTAATCTTTTTTGTTCATTCTCTTCAAACTCAGATTCTCTATCCATAAACTTATTATGCGCTTTTTGATACTGAGAATGATATAATTCTTCATCTCTTTTTTTAATTGACTGGAAGTATAAATTATCTTGTAATTCTGCTTCTGTATATGGCATTATTCCACCACCTTAAATTGATAGTCATTATCTATAAACTGTATTGTTTGTGTTGCACCACTTCCGCTGACAACTTTAAATAAAACATTATAATATCTTTCTGGTTCTAACCCACTTGTTCTTAATTTAAAAAAGTTGCTAGTTGAATCACAACTTAGTTTTGATCCACTACCAAAAGGAATAATTGTATGATTGCTTTTTGCATCAACTATAGAATAAAAACTAGATGCTGATGGGAAATATGCACAATCTAAATATGCTGATGATGTTCCAAAAGTTCTTGCAGGATAAAGCTCTCTGCCCTTAACTCTTATTTTAGATACAGTTCCCATTTTATATTGTCTTCTAAAACTATTCATATAGACATCTAGATTTCCTAATTCATCTAATCCTAGTGCAGAAAGAGAACCAGTAGACCAAGAAGCATCATCCCATTCTGCTTCAAGTCTTGGCCTAAAAATTGTGTGAGAATCACCAGAGAAAAACTTAAGTGTTCCATAATTTAAAGTTGAGTTTTCAATACTTGCAGGTCGCTTTATAACAAAACCTTCATTTGATTGGCTATTTGCTATAAGTGTCTTAACCATTTCTGTAACATCAATCCTTGCATCTGAGCCTGTCTTGGAAAATGAAAATGATGCTGAATAATATGAAGCAGAAAAGTATGTTGCTCCCCAGTCTGCATTGCTTCCTGATTTCCATTCTAAAGATTCAGAAACTCCTGTCCTATATCTCCAGCTAACACCTTCTTCGATGGTAGGATCATCTGTTAATTTACCGTCGCCTTCTGTCCAACTTTGAGATACTACATAAACTTCAACATCATTATTATCTCTAGTTAATTCAAATGCGCCGGCATCATATAAATTTAAAAAGTACTTAACATCACTTCCAATCGAGCCATCAGCTTGTGATGAAGAAAAATCTGTAAGAGGAAATTTTATTACAGCTCTTTGTATTGCAGATGTTGATGTACCTTCTGCTTGAAAACTTTTTCCAATTTCAAGTATTTCATCTCCGCCAAAGTTTGCATTGCTAGATGTGCCTGCAATTGTTGCACCTCTTCTGAGTGTTGCGTCTTTATTAGGTTTTATAAAAAGATGTGCCATTAATAATCTCCTAAACACTTACCAACAATATCTATATCAGGAAATTTTACTTCAAATATTGATGGGTCTAAAGAATGATAAACGATGCCGTTTCTTATTGCTGTTGTTATATCAAAAAGATTGCCGCTATATCCGCTTGCTGTTTCAAATTTATTTGTTATAACTATCAAGTTGCCATCAGGATTATCTTGAACAGGTGGAACAACACTATTCACACCATCAACCAAAGAGATTTGATATGCAACATCAGCCAACATTATCGGTTGATTGATTTGCCATTTATCTACATTAAAATACTCTTTTACTTTTTGAATACATTTAAAGATAACCTCTTCTTTGTTATATCCTCTTTTCGCATAAATTGTAAACCTAACACCTATATTAATTACATAAGCATTCTTTAAGTTTATCGCGTCTGTAAGTATTCTATATTGTCCCATATATGTTTTAATATTTCTTTTTGTTGCTTCATTAACATTTACGAGTTGTTTGCTATTATTATATCCTAAGACATAAAAGTTTAGTGCCATAGGATTAGGAACTCTAACTTCTAAATCAGATACTTTTAATGATTCACCTTTGTCAACAAATTCTTCCATCAATACTTCAGGTGTTAAAACGTCGCCTTGTATTACACCTTCACCAGAATTTAACTGGTCATCTTGTGTTATGTAAACTTTAGCAACATTTCCATATTTTGCTGGTAAGCTATAAATTCTTGTTATGTAATCTTCTTTTGTAACAGCTCTAGATTGTGCTTGAAAATATTGTTTTACATTTTCTTTTATCTCGTCTATTGTTTCAGCACCTTTTCCACCAGTTGCAGGACCTGGATTATTAACTGATATTGAGTCTGCAGACTCTGTAACTAAATCAGAATCAAGTCCGTTATTATTAATTTCAGCTGTTAAACTTCTTAAAGAAGAAATACTATTTGAAGGAACATTATCATCAACACCGCCACCAATTGAATACTTAATTGTTAGTGTTGTATTTGAGGGTGCAACACCGTAAACAGCTGTTTCTAAAAAGTTCGCAGGATCAAGTGCAGAATTTGTATTTAAGAAATCAGAATTTACATTTGAATTTCCTACAGTTGATGGATTCGGTATAACCTCTTCATCATTTTGTGTTGCTGTGCCAGAACCAAATCTTAATTGATATGATCCGTCAGACTTAATATATGATTTGTATCTCTTTTTTGTTCTGAGAAGTTTTATCATATACGGTGTTGTATCATTAAAGCCTGCTAAGTTAGGGTCAAATTCTGCATCATTTCTAACTTCTTCATAAACTAAATCTTGTGCTAGTGACTCAACTTGATACCATTTATTCCCATCACTGTCTGTAACTGAAATAATCTCTAATACATTATTGTTCCCTAGTGTCAACATATCATATGCTTTAGCAGATGTAAAAGTAAATTGTTCTGTAACAACTTCGCCGCTAACTGCTCTAGCTTGTTTCTTTAAAAGATATTTTGTCGGTGTAGCAGTACTTGGATTTACTTCGTATATTGAAACTGTTACAGGATCCAAAGAGCCAGATGTACTAAAATCAACTTCTGAAACTGTTCTAAATGTCTTACCATATTGATCAGCACTAACTACAGTTCCTTCTTTTATTCTGTGACCGTAGTCATAGTTAGGCGTTACATTATCTCCAGTACCTTTTGCCGGAACTGTTTGGAAAAAATCAACTGTTACATTTGCAGGTGTAGAAATTTTTGGTTTGTATCCGTATGATTGTGCTATATCAAAAACTGTTTTTCTTTCTTCTGCGTATGCTAATAAAGATTCACGAAATTGTTCATCTATATAAAATGATAATATGTCACCAACATAAGCAGCCATTTCAATAAACATCATACCAGGACTAGTTTCATTAAAATCTGAATAAGATGCAGGGAAATATGTTTTTGCAAAGTCTATTAAATCAGATCTTAATCCTGTAAAATCTTTGTTTAAAAAATTTATATCTTTTGGTCTTTGTTGATCGATTGCCATTTTATTCTCCGGCCCTAGCTAAATTTAGTGTAATAGAATCTGTTGCGCCAGGATCTACACTTGTTGAAAAAGTTATGCTAACATTTACAAGATTTTCATTTTCTCTTAAATCAACAACTACACTTTTTAAAACAACGTGTGGCAACCATGTAGCAACTGCCTCTCTTATTGATGTATCTATCTTTGTCCCTAGCGTATCATCCATAGGTTCAAATAATACATTAAAAAGTTCACAACCTAATTCTGGTTGGTTAACTCTTTCACCCTTTACGGTTAGCAATAAATTTTTAAGATTTGTTTTTGTCTGCTCACTTACAGATTTAGAAGATCTAAACCAACCTTCTTTGCCAAGTCTAAACGGTAAAGTGACACCAATAAAAGTATCCGGATCTTTGTCGCGTGTTCTTACGGCTGCATTTCTTGGATTCTCTAATGCCATTATTTTAATTTTCCTTTAGGGCTCAATAATTTTTTTAGTAAGTCACCTGCAAGCTGTTGGAACTTTCCGTTTAGCTCACGAGACCTACCCCGTGTAGTTAAATATCTACCAGCTCGAGAAGTTGATATACCTATCTCTAAATCATTTTTCATTTTCTTATATAAATTATCTCTTTCAATCTGATTAGGTGTTACTTGAATTTTTTGTATATAATCTGCAATAAATGTAAAAGACTTTTTTTCAAGTATTGGTGGTCCGCCTCCTGATCCAAAACTAACATCTGCTTTTGATACATAATCATGTATTGCATTTGCATCTTTCGAGGCTTCTTTAATATTTCCACGCATTTCTTTTATCTTAGCCTTAGTCTTCAGAAACTTATTCTGATTCGTATGCTCATGCTTGATATTAGCTAAATTGTGTATTAATCTTCTAAGACTTAGTGCCATGTTTATTCTCTATAGCTTTAACAACTTTTGCTGAATGTCCACTCATCGCTTTTTTCATAAAATCAGGCGTATCTCCTGTAGGTTGCATTGGAACACCTCCTGCAATTTCTCCCATTCTATTTGAAGTATATGCTCCACCTCCCATAGTTGGCATCGGTTCTCCAGCAATTCCACCTTGTGTCTCATTTAATATTTTATTTAAGACTGGATCTTTTGCTAACTGTCTATCTTCTTTTTGTTCTTGCATGTATGAAGGAAGATTTGTTTCTGAAGCAGCCAATTCAGGCGTTGTAGTTGCACCATTTTTTGGTTGTGTTGGAGAAACTAATTCTTTCACAACTACGTTTATTTGTCTAGCAACTTCTTTCTCAACAGTTTCTTTTATTATTTTCTTTAATGCGATTGTAGTATTTGCTTTCATTTTATTACCTTTATTTTTACTCTATGAAATCTGCAGTTGCTTGAATCTCATCTATTCTAGTCAAGCACTCAGATATGTCTACAATTTGTGCGTCCAATATAGCTTGCATCTCTTGTTCAGAAATGGTAGCATTGTCAGATTGTCCAGAAGCACCTTCATCACATACAGACCAACCTTCACCTGGTATTACAAATTTTTCAATTTGGTATGTGTGATCTTCATCTTGCTCTGATACTGGGGGTATTGGACCTACATAAACTTTTTGTCCTTCAGGTCCTACAACACACCCACCGTTTATTTCATCACCTTCTTTTAGTGGTAAACCTGGCTTTAAATATAGGTCTAAGTCATCATTTAGTGAATCAAGAAGTGCACTTATTTCGTCACCATACTTACCAGCGCTTCCATCACCTAAATCTCCTTTTCTTTTACCTTCGATCCAAGTGCCGCCTAAAGCTTCGCAGTCTTCTTTTGTTAAACCGCTTTCTAAACCTCTTTGATTAGCACAAGCTTGAATCATTGCTGAAAGTTGCGCAATTAGTATAGGTAAAACTCTATTTGCGTCTAATATTCCTTTAGCTAGTGTTTCTATCATTTGTGCTAAACCTAAAACCATTTGCTTTATTAATAAATAAACCATTGCAAGCTTAACAGCCTTGCCAATCATAAATATACTTTCAATAATTCTTATTACTCTTTTTACTGTGTTAACTGCTGTTCTAACAGTTTGCACAACTCTTCTAATTTGAGATAATATTCTCTGAACATCTCTAATAAGTTGTAATAGTTTTTGTGCCTCTGGTCTGTACTTACAAACATCACCTTCAGGATCATACTTTGCTTTGTCTGCGAGCATCTGAACTTTTGCAACTAGTTTTCCCTGGAGTTGTGTTATCTCATTTATTTTTTCTTGTATCGGGACCCACCAAGTCATGTCTAAACCTGGAATATCCATATCCAGATCTAAATCAATATCTAAATCTATTATTCTTTTTTCGCCTCTAACATTTCCTGCCAGCTCTTGTAAACTACAATAGTCTTCTTCACCTCCGCCTGTAGGCGATACGACACTGCCATCAGGTCCTACTCTATATCCTGGCCCAGGAACATTGAACGGTGCCTCATATACTGTACCATCCGGACCAATTACTGTTCCATTTACAATTAGATCACCTTGTAATAAATCAGCACCTGCTCCAAAAAGTCTTACTTCACCACCGTATCCTGCATGTATAACTTCTGCTGTTGCGCCTTCACAAACTTCCCATCCTGGCTCCACAATAAAAAATGGATCCGGAGCATATAGCTTTGTTCCGATGGGTGTTGTAATAATAGGATCCCCATCAATTTGATCAGGACTAATATCAAATATTTCTGCTACTGCTTTATTTTGTTTCTCTTCTGCTTCAGTAACTGTGCCTTTTGTAAACGTGTTAGAGACTTTAACAGCGCAGCCGTTTAATACTTGATCACCCATGAGGAGTTTTGCGCCGCCGCTAAGAGTTCTTCTAAGGCTTGTTATATTTTTGCAATCTAACATTACTTACCTTGTTTTGAAACATAAACGTGTTTGCTTAGCAAAGCTTCTTTTAAATTTTCTTTACTAAATTTTCCAGAAGATCCAAATAATGCAGCCATTGCTGCACCTGCTTTTTGTTTTAGAGGATCAAGACTCGGTGCTGCTGCTAGAGGACTTATACCTGTCCCAGACTGTAAATCTGTGCCTGCAGATTCTAAAGCTTGTGACATATAAAACAAAAGATCAACAAGTGCATCACCTAATACGACGGGCTGAACGCCTGGAGCAGATTCTGGTGATCCAACATAAACTCTCTTTCCTATAATATTTGCATCATTTTTTGAAATTAAATTTAAGTTATGTCCTGAGTAGACACCAATATTATTTTTGTTTCCGTCTTTTGTATTAAAAATAAGTTTATCAGCATCTATAATAATTTGTTTTCCTTTATGTAATTTAGGTGTAATATTCTCATTTACATTTCTTGCAGGTGATAACTTAACTTCTTCTTTTTCTGTCATGTAAATTGAAGCTGCGTCTAAAACAATATCTTCTTCTTTTGGTTTATTTATTTTCTTTGATTGTTTAGGTTCTTCATTTCCTAATCTTAATTTAATGACTGATCCTGATTTTGTCTCTTCAAGATTATGATTTTTTCCTAATTTTATTGACTGTCTATCTCTGCCATCAAATACAATATCACCAGCAATTTGTCTTGTAGGCCTACCAGGTTCTGGCTTAAATCCTCTCAAATTTATTTTATATAAATCAGAGTCATGCTCTAATTGTTTACCTAAAGTATCAGTTGTTCCTACAACAGAATTGTTATTAACTAATCTTCTGACGTTTATTGGGTTAAAATAAAATGCTTGTTCACCTATACAAATAACAGCAACAAGCTCACCATACACAGGATACTTTTTAATATTGCCTTCTAATGGGTAGACCCAATCGGTTGGAAGTTCAAATCCAGGAAAACATCTTACTTGGACACAGCCAATATGCCTTTCATCGACGCCTTCAATTGCTTCGTAATCTTCTTCGTTATATATTACTGCTAATACTTCAGCTGCAATAATCTGTATGGAAGCTGTTTTTAATTTATCAAATATGTCGATCGAAACATCTCTTACACGTTTTTCAGTGACAAGATCTTCGGTAAATTCGACAGGATTAAGTTTATTTACTTTATCCATCCAGACGCCGCCGTAACGCTCGACAGTTCTTCTAGACATTTACTACTCCTGTATTTGTAGGTTTATATCATCTACTTCATTTTGTATTGTTTCTGTTGCTTTACTTATTCTGTCAAGAATACCTTTTTTCTCTTCATCAGAAAGTCCAAACTCTGTAGAATCAGATTTGCCTTCAACAGACATCACCCGTTGTACAACTGCTGCAAGTTTTACTAATAACTCATCGTTTCTAATATTAGCTTCTGTAAAGTCGCTTATCATAGGAAATAACTGAATCGCAGTATTGGGATCCTTAATAAATACCATGAGCTCTTGTATAAGACTCTCAATCTGTATTTTATTTCTTTTAGTATTATTATCGATCTTTTTAAAGAGATCTGATAAGTTCATACCATCATATATTTCATAATCATTAGACATAAAACTAGCCTTTTGATTATAAATATAGAGAATTTAAATAATTCTAATATGTCATTCTAGACCCGGAATTGTTAATATCTCCAGTATGTTCCCATTGTTGATTAAGAGTTTTGAAGTGAGTTCTCATGATATTAAGAACTTTTGTTATATGTTGTGTTTGAGCACCAGATATTTCTCTCAAAAGAATATACAGTGCTTTTTTATTAAAAATTTCTATACTCTCAACTCGATCCATAAGGTCAAGTATTGAATAAGCAATATCAATATCTCTTTGCTTCTTAAAAACTTTACTAATGTTGTCTTGCCAATAGTTGATTATTGAATCATAAAACATTCTTTTATCTTCTTTCTCTACACTCTTTTCTTCATAGACAACTTTTTTCACATCTTTATGTTTTAAATCAATAACATCGGTATGAGTTTTCATCTTTTTATAGTTTGCATTATTATGGCAAATTAACCAATTCTTGACAACAACACTAAAATAACTAAATGCTTTTCCCTTACCCTGTTTATATTTATCAAGCCTAGTTATCATGAACGATATTACTTCATGCTTTACAGTTTCTGTAGGCACATCGAAATGATAAAATTTAAATGTATGAATAATATTTTCAACAAGCTTTTCAAACGGTTGACGAAGATGTGCGTTATAAATCGCGTTCTTTTCTCTCCAATCATCTGTAGCATTATAGTCTATAATTCCTTGTTCAGTCCCTTCATGGAAATACATTCTTGTTTTTGATTTTTTACGTGGCATTATTTTTGTCCTTCTAATAAATTATCTAAATTATCAATTTCTTCTTTTAACATAGTAAATGTTGTGCCAGTCTCATCATCAGATTCAAAGGCACCAAGTGTGTCAATTTCTTTCATTCTGTTTATTGTCTCTTGTATTGTCCCATAAGCTCCATCTAATACTTGCTCTAAAAAATCTACTTTATTATATAAGTTGATTATTACATAAAGTTGTACTATTGAAACTATTCCGAAAAATACAAAGCCTATTATCTCAATCATTTTCAAATAACCCTTTTAGTTTACTAACATCTAAGTTCTTTACTAACTCTTCTTCTTTAGATTCACCTTTCATATACTTCGGAAAGTCTATACGAGACTCACCTGATAACATAAAAGTTTCTTTTTCTTGTCTAGCAGCTGAACAGTCTGCAAAGTGTATAATGTGTGGCAAATTAGTTTTCATTGCTTTCCATTCTGCACCTTCCATAAAGTAAGATGTGTTTTGTTCGTTATACAATCCGTCAGCTAGTCTAACACCTAAGTATTCTGATTCTGACATAGTAATATTAAATTGATTTAATATCCATATTGCCCTGTCAGTAACTGTCATATAGTGTATTGCAGGATTGTGATTATAATATTCTTGTAACTTCTTTGCGCGCCATTCATCTGTGTTTGGTGAATAATAATCATCGTCCATATTTCCTATCTTTCCAAGGTCATGGAACATAGCCGCAAATACGACGGACTCAGCTGATATATCATCAACGTACATACCCTGTGCTTTGAATAGCTCATAGTAACTTAACGACCACTGTATTATATTAAGAATATGCGCTACGTAACCTCCCGGGAATGCATTGTGATACCAAGCTCTTCCTGATGCTGGTGCTAAAACCATTCTCTCTTCAAAATGTTCATGAAGTAATTTTATTTTTTCTAGACGTTCACCTGTAAAGTGTGTCTCTATAACTTTATTAAGCTCAGACCAATTCTCTTGTATCTGATCTGCGTTTGGTCTCATGCGTTCTCCTTAGTCCAATTCAATTTAAAAATATCTACGTTTGTAAATTTATACGGCTTAACATTTTCAGATTCTAATATGTCTACAACATTAACCCACTTAGAATTCATTGTATCTCTTACTTGATAAACACCATCCTTACCGTTTGTGCCTTTTAATAAAACAAAATCACCATAATCAAAAGGGCCGCCCCACCTCGCAAGTAAGTTACGAGACAGTGCAACAAATTTATATCTAGATGCATGATGTATTCTGATCTTAGTACCATCAGCTGTAATGTTTGGCGTATTATCACACTGTATTTCATTTGGTTGATACATTGTTACATCAACTTTTATTCCGTGTTGATAAAATTCTGATAATCTATCAGATAGCTCTTTGTTCTGATTTGCAAGAAACTCGTAATGTTCGTGATACGTGTCCTTATTTGCTTTCATAAACCGAGTTGCAACATAACCATTCATTGTAGTTATGAATGC
>MDTG01113821.1_pt1 | contig 25015 bp, 37 predicted proteins | sample 811421 | NCBI WGS metagenome assembly MDTG01 (sample SAMN05326645, study PRJNA326480) | marine metagenome | isolation source: seawater | place: Pacific Ocean: South East | collected 2011 | reverse complement strand
TTGGAAAAATTTGTTGTTGTATATAGTTCCATCTAGTGTGTCTTGAAAACTGTTCAATCCTGTTTTTGGTGAATTTAAATCATCTGCCGCCCACGTAGGCACATCAAGTGTCATTGCCCAGTCGCTTGTTAGTTCTAGCCAATTTAAAATATTGCTTCTTACTGTGTTTGCTTTGTTCCCTTCGAAGTCTTTCCAATCAAACTTTATAACACCTTTGCCTAACTGATATCCTCCGGAGTCACCTACTATTGTGCTAAATTTTCTATCTCTATTAACACACATAGAATCTCTATCTGCAGTCTGTTCTAAATTTAAACAGGCGTGTCCTGCCGAGTATAGTGCAGTAGGATAGGTAAAGTAACCTTGATCAGGATTGATAAAATTTAAACCTTCAACGCCGTTGTAAAATGTAGATGGTATTCTGTCTGCCGGAATATGCTCACCTTTAGTAACCCTTTGCTTTGATATAAAGGTATTATAAAAGTTTGAAATAGCAGGCAGGAATACTGCATAGTCTCTGCTGTATCTTCCTAAATCTTCTTGCCTGCTATCCATTATTGCGCCTGTGCTGGTATTATGTATTTGTATTCTCCCAATCCGGAATCAACAGTAACCTGCATTGCACCCTCATTAGAGAAATGCAAAGTTAGTTTTGCTGAATCAGATAACTTCAAGATCTGTAATACCTGTGCAACTGGCCAACTCCAACCCTTGTTCAATTCACCTGATACACCATTAGCAAAAACAAATTCTCCACCATGCGACGATTGGTCACCAAAAGTAAAAATTAAGTTTCCGTCCTCTGTTCTTACAACAAAAGAATTGTGTTCTGTGTTTGCAACAGATTGAAAGTTGAACCTCTGTACACTTGCCACTGAAGGCTCGATTTCAACGTCCCACTTAACACCTTTAAACTTCACGGTTTTAAGTTTCTCGTTAATAATCTCAGCATTCATGAACCTATAATCATTCTTGAAATCTCCCTTTTCATTTTCAAAATGAATACCAGTTGGAGTGTCTGCTCCATTCCTAGTTCCGTTCATTACAGAAATGTTTGCTTTGTCTTTGTACTCCGGACACTTCAAGTGAATATCTAACTTATTCAATTGAGGCATTCCAAATACACCAACCATTTCTTTATATGCTTTTTTAAATGTACCTTGCAAGATTACTGATCTGTCTTCTGCCATTGAATCAATTGTTGTTGAATCATCGGCTCCAGTTATTTTAACTAGATCGAGGAACCCCAGTCCATGCGTGTGTTTAACTATGTCTTGTAAGATGTCTTTCATAATAACTCCATTATACATTATATTTAGATTTAGATCAATAGTAAAAATAATTTTACCATTAAAAATCAAACAACTTGTTGAAAGTGTTAGATGTTTCTGTGGATTTTATGTCCCAACCTAAAACTCCAATCAAATTATCCAATTTACCATCAAGAATAGTTTGTTCCATTGCGTCATGATCAAAAGGCAATTCTTGAAACCATTCTGGTATTCTTAGTTCATCAGTAGGATATGCAATTGATGTGTAACCAAGTGGATTGTTTTTAAGTTTGCACACAATTACCTTAGCACCATCCGTAATTGGAAGCGAATATTTGTCAGTGTACATAGACTTACAGTTGTTCCAATTGATACTTGCTCTTACGTGTCCGGGCATATTTGTTTTGCCTTTTCGTTTTTCCTGCTCATGATATTGTGTAACATTGTTTGCTCTTTTTGGAGATCCTTTTTCCCAACCTGGTTTTGCTTTAAACTCTATACGGAAGTTAGTAATTGCTTGTAGGACTTCGTCTTCTGTTTTACCAGTGAGAACCATGTAAAGTACGTCAGATAGAAAATCTTGAACAAACACCGGAGTATCAGATCTTTTTAGATCTAGTCCCATTGCTTTTACTTTTCCTAGTTTACCCGCAGTGTCATAACGTTCACCTTCCTTGTCGTAATATAATACTGCATATCTTTTCTTTGTAATAAACAAGCCTTTTTGTGCAACAAGTTCTCTACCACCTCTAATAACTTCACCTCTTGTTTTTGGACAATGAAATGCTTTAGTCATAAAATTAGGAAAACTTACATTTACTTCATCCGCAATTTTGTTGTAAAGTTCTATAATATTTTCCTTATCCCATTGAATCGCTCCAGAATCAATTTCTTTTTTAAGTGGACTGTATGCACTAAAATAAGCAGAATCAGTGTCTCCATATATTATGCTGTCTCCTGTATGATTGTATGTTCCTGTAATTACTTCATTTGTTTTAGCGGCCATGTGCTTTGTTATGCACCTACCAGTTAAAGTTACAGATTGTCCAATACGTATGTCAAAAAATCTACAACCTGGATTCAATATTGCACCATACAGAGAGTTCAAATTAATTTTTTTAACAAGTTGCCTTTTATCCCAAAATTCTCTTTCAATATTATTATCGCCACAATCTATCATTTTTTGTTGCATTTCTTGTCGTTCCGCATACCAACGTTTTAGAAGTCCAGGAATAATTGCTTCGAACTCATACGTGAAAATAGTTCCGTTTGCACTGATCATCCATTGATTATTGCCTTCGAATATCAAATCATATAATTGAGCCGCTGACATTTTTACACTTGTATCATCTTCCCAATCCACAATTATTTCTGTTCCTTTTTCTCTGTTCATCACTGCCTGATACTCCCAACTACCAAACTGTCCTTCCCATGCCGCCGCGAAAGATTTCTTCTGGTATCTTGCTCGATTAATTTCTGCAGATGTAATCACTGGACGTATCTGACCAACAATAGATTCAGGACCCATATTCAAAGCACGAATAACACTAGGATACAGGGAATTAATGTCTATTGATCCGATCCAGTCATGTACACCTTTTTTTGGAGTGGCCACATAAGCACCTGCGGCTGTTACAGGTTCTTCATTGTCATCTTTGTTTCTGTATTTTCTACCAGGTACTATCATGCCTCTTCTGTGCGTTTCATTTACTATTGCTTGTTCCGTAACTGCCACAGCACCCATTGTAGTTTGTAGCAACACAGTGTTTTGGTGTGCAATTTCGTTTGCTAATTCAATAAATCTTAATTTCTTTTCAAGTTTAGCAAGTAGGTTGGTGTCTTGCCTGTTATATTCTATGAACAAGCCAAAATCATTTTTGTATAGGTTATCCAGTGACCCTTCATATACAGTTTTCTTTTCTCCTAGTTCATGTTCACCGATAGCATCTAATCTGTATGAATGTCGTTCTTCGTATGTGTATTTCCTATAAAGTTCTAGTAAGTCCAAATGCACTCTTCCTATTAGGTCATAACTTAATTGCTCTCTCCCATATTTTTCAAATGTTCTTTTCCTAGGCTTTTCACCCCAAAAGCAAAGTCTTCTCGTATCGTCGCCGGTCAAAACTTTTTGTATTCTTCCAACAGTGTAAGGAATATCATAACCTTCGGAGTTCCATCCACTTAATATATCAGCGTCATCTATCAAAGTAAGGAAAGCATCAAGCATATCCTTTTCTTTTTCAAATAGTAAAACGTTCTCAAACCTCTCTACTTGTTGTTTTGCATGACTCATATTCATACCCTTTGGTGGCATTGCCAAAGTTATTAATTGATCAGTCCAATTAAGATAACAACTGATTGCAGTTATCGGCATGAAAGGATCATCTGTAGTGGAATATCCTCTTTCTGGATCAAAGTCAACCTCAATATCAAAAAAACAAACGTTTAGTTTTGGAGTTTCTTTTCCTAAGTAATTTTCTTCCAAGCAACGAAACACAGGATTTATATCCTGCTCAAACAATTCATATTTTGATCTCATACGTTGTTCTTTTATAAATTCTTTGTGCGTAGTACAAGAAACTTTTTGTAATTTCTCCCCGGTCATCGCTTTGTATTTTCCACGTGCATCGGGATAGTAAAAAGTGTATCTAGCAGGATAGTCTGTAAAAACACGTCTACCTTCTTGATTTCTTTCAACCACGTATACTTTATCTTCGTCTTTTTTATAAAGTGCGTCTATGTAACTCATTTATTTTCCAATTGAAATTTATCTTTGCATATATTGTAAAACTTTTTTGCAACCTCTTTATCCAACACCGTGCTTTCTGCAGATAGTTGTCCGGTATCGTATGCATAGTTTAACGGATAAAGTCCAAGATGTCTACTCATATCTATGTAATCAGGGATATTAAGTGCGTGTCCTTCTCTTGTGGTAAAAGCATCTGGTGGCGACAAATAATCATAATAACTGGTCCAGTTGAATGGAATGTTCTTTGACTTACAAAAACTTATTGCGGTAAAAATATGCTTGAAACTATCATTATACAGTTTTGTTTGATCATTCAACTGGAAGAAATGATGCCAAAGTTTTTGCGACCTGTAATGGTTCTGCCACTCACCGTTTTTGAATCTCCCACATCCGCACCAGTTTTTATCTGATGTTTCCACCTGGTAAGGATAATCTTTTAATTTTTGATCCTTTCTTAATTGCATATCAACTCTCGTCAGTCCTGTGAACTGCAAAAATACATAATCCAACTTTGTTTTTATTGTATTATCCCATTCGAAGAGCATAGAAGAAATATATTCGTTACCCATTCCCGGAGCAGATTTGTTATACCATGTGATATCCTCTTTTTGGAATATGTCATCGAAAACATATTCAAGACCTACACAATGTTCATCACCTATAATCAATGCGTTCATTATAATACAAATACTTTCAAGTTCCCAATTATATTCATTAGTGTAAACCAACTAGTCAAAGTACTCAACCAAATTTGCCTACGTCTGATTGCCGCAACTAGCATAGTGCTTGACCCTATCAAGTAAAGGGGAAACACTATATTCATTATAGGATTAGGCGAAGTAAATGTCAAGAAGCAAGATCCTGCAATAGTAAACGATACCGAAACCAACTCAAACCAAAATGATAATTTGTCTGACTTATAACTGCTTACCCAAAATTCTTTGAGTAATTTCAACATTATAATTTCCCGGCTGAGTTCAGTATGCTTTCAAGTGTATCCATATCATCGGCAATGTTTTGGTAGTTTCCTTTGTGTGCCACTGATATCGCCTTGTTTATAAGTGCTGGTTTCAATTCAAGTTCTTCAGCCACTGCTTTCACAGTATCTTTGAGACCGGATTTCAAATCCTCGACTTCTCCAAGTACCTGTGAACCTTGAGATATTATTTGAATTATTTTCTGCTTTTCTGCATCATTAAAGTTTCTAACTGACATTTATGCTCCTTTGTATCTATTATATTTGTATTATATAACAGAATTTAACTAGATGCAACTATTTTTTTGATTTGTTTGAAACGTTTATTGCTTTACCACGTCTGTCTGGATTTTTATCTTTTGATCGTTTTCGCCTTACTGCCGAAGCAATGGCTTTTTTACCACCTTTGGATCTCAATGAGGCCGCTCTGGCTTTAGACAAACATTTAGGTTTTCCTTCACCTTTGCCCCTGTCTCCACACTTGCCAATACGTTCACCTTTGGCGTTGTATCTGTCCCAGCCACCTCCGCCGGCACCACCTTTTTTGCCTTTGCCGAACCAGGCTCTTAAATCTTCGTGTAAGTCGCACTGAGAAAGAGCATTGTAGTTTCTTCTTAAGAAATTTAAAGCAGATGATTCATCCTGAGATTCAAATACGACTTCATTAAATTTATCTATAACTTGAAAAGTATTTTCGTTTTTAACGCAGTTAGGCACACGTTTTCCAAAAAGCATTTTGGTTCCTTTTTTAGTGTAACCTTTCCAACATCTAGTTCCTTCTAGAATTTCTAAAATTTTCATTTATTAAAACTTTCATTAATATCGACTGAACCGTGTCGTGCATCTTTGGTTGGATTACCTTCTTGTAATACTTTTGCCCAAGTGGTCATATTAATTGCACAATTTTTAACTTGATTGAAAGTATCATCATCCTTTTTAATTTCATCTAGTCCTTGTGCTTTTGATTCTACGTTACATTGTGGTGGAATAGTAAATCCTAAATTACTTGCAAAATTAAAACAGTTTCCGTGTATATGTTGGAATCCATCTCCGCCGCCTGATACCAAAGTACCAAATACTTTATTATAAAAAGGTTGGAATTTATTATCCTTTGCCCAACTGTATATTGGATCCATTCTTTCAAACATTGCTTGTATATGACAACTGTGTCCACCCCACCATATCGGTGTTGCAAATACTACACCATCTGCTTTAAACATTTTTAAAAGATGTGGTTTAAGTTCATCATCAAGATCAGATGTTGAACCTTCGTAATTTAATTCTCTTAATGTAATAATTTCACATTCATGATTTAATTTTTCAAATGCCAATTGAAGCATTTTACATACTGCGAATGTATTTGATTCAGCGTCTGGCTTTAGGCTTCCATTGTAAATTATAAATTTCATTACTTCTTGCTTTTGTTACCCCAGTTAGCCGCACCAACTTTTCGGCAACGGACTAAGGCACCAGAAGCATAAGCGGATGGCCAAACTTTATATCTTGATTTAACTTTGTGATAGCAGGCGTCTTTTTTTTCTGCCAACACTTCAAATTCTTCTTCAGTGATTCCTGTGACTTCGTTTACTTTTACCATTTCCTACAACTCCAATATCTTGCTTTTGTTTTTGGACCTGGATTTGCACAGTTGTGACGTGCTCTAAAACTTTTCCTGGCTTTCGGATTTGATTTTCTGATTCTCATAGTTTTTCTTTTAGCACTTGTACCACCGTGTCCGAAGTTAACTTTTTTAACATTTCCTGATTTAGGATCTTTTACATAAACTTTAAACTTCTTGACATCACCTCTCATTGGTTTGTTAAGTGGAACTTTACGTCCTCTGTATTCCGCATCAAATAATTCCGTTTCGTCTTCTGGGAAACCTAGTGGACCTAAAACTTCTTCAAAGTCTTCGTCTTCTTCTATATCAAACTCATCGCCTTCTGGAAATGGTGTGTACTCATGTTCATCCATAGATAGGTCATCTTCAACCTGTCCCAATGCTGTTAGTGCCGATGTTTTTGCATCATCATCTATAGGTAGTTCTGCTATTCTATCTTTCATTGCTGAGATGTCAAGCATTAATTTTGTGTAATCTATGTCGCTTTGTTTTGGTGCTTCTTGTACTGATGCGTTGAGACCGTCAATCCTGCTTATTATATCTTTCATATTTTCAAAACTAAAACCCTCTGTCATGTTTGCTTTCATCATTTGGTTTGGTGCTTTAGTAAAATCATCTGTTTTACGAAGTCCTCTACTACCTGCGGAGTTGGGACTTTGCTTCTGTTCATCAGAGTCAACGTGCCCTCTTTGGGTCAATCTAGTAACGTCATCCAGATATTTTTGGTATGAAAATTGTGAACCGCTCATAGTAGTTGTATTTATTAAACTTGCCTTATTGCTAATTTAATATACGGTTTTGATTATTGTGGAAATACGCAGTAATGCGTTAATTATTGACTATTTTTGCTCTGATAAGTCATTTGAGAACTTTACGTCCTCTTTTTCAACAGGTGCTTCTCCAACGTCTAGACGTTGACCTTTTTGTCTAGGTTGATCATCAAACTCTTTGTCTAGCATTGGCACTTCACCAGTATCATCTTCTTCTTCTTTGTTGTCTTTTTCTTCGTCTTTATCTTTCTCAACAACCACTTCTTCTTCGGGTTGTTCAGCCTTTTCAGCATCTGCAATTACATCTTTAGTTTCTGGTGTACTAATCACAAATGAATCTTCGTTCATATCAACTTGATTGTTTGAAAATCTATTGTAAAGTTCAACTAAATCTTCTCCCTCTGCTTCTTTCACATATTCAGTGACGTCTTCGATAAATTTAGATTTGAATCCTTCTATATCTAAAGTTGCTTCTTCTTTTTCTTCTGCTTTTAATTCTGCGAGTTGCTGTTCAAGTTCAGCAATTTTCGTTAACCTTTTGTCTTCTTCTGTAACTGTTTTTTTAATTGATGTAGAAATTGAATCATCTGCATCTGATTCCTCTATTGCTTTTGTAATGGATGATTTTTCTGATTGCTCGTCTTTGTCTTCATGAGTTATTCTATCAACAAGTTTTTCAGCATCTTTAGAAATAGATACTGGTTGTTCATATTCTTTAATTCCTGCCAACTTGGCGATATCTGCTAATGACACATCTTTATTATCTAATATTTGTGGTTCTGCCGAAGCGGCCTCCATTAGTGTGTTTCTTTCTTTTTCAGGAGAAACGTTGCTTAACTTGTTAAGTCTTGCCACTAGATCCGCAAATGTGCTATCTTTTTGTTTTTTGTTACGTGCCATATGATTATTTAGTCTTGTTACAGTTTTATTTAAGGCGTTTATTTAACTCTATAGCCAATTTTGACTCGTATGCCAGTCCTTCTGTCGGCATAAACTTGCTGTATTTGTCTTGTAAGTAGGTGACATGATTTAAATCCTTGCCTATGTCTAGTCTAATTTTTGCATCTTTCAAGTCTTTTTCAATTGCTTTGGCCAATTCTGTATCACCTTTTTCTTTGGCCATTTCAAGTGCAGTGTTCATGGCTTTGACAGCAGGTACACTATTGTCTATTGCATTATTGATTGATCCAAGACCAGCAACTGCTCCAACAATGATGCCAGCGGCAGTTAAATTTCTTGCCCAATCTTTAAGTCCTTCATCCAATTCTTCGTCCTTTAAATATCTGTCTTTTATTTTGCCTATTTCTTGATGATTAGCACCTTTACCAGCGGCACTCTGTATGGCTTTCATTCCTGCTTTTCCATACTTCTTAACTCCTGCCCTGTACATTATTCCGCTTTCATTAGTTGGCATGATCTCTTTCATTTCGGTGTTTATGAAATTAGGCACTCTATCTAGATATGTTTCTGCTTTTACTTTAGCACTAGGGTCTTTGTCAATGACTGCTTTGGCAAGTTCTGCCCCATACCCCAAATAACTTTGTGCTTTGCCTAGGACTGGAAAAGGATTTCCTCTAAAATTATATTTGTCTTCGTTAGTTGGTTTATCCTTCATTAATTGTAACTTACGTCTTTGCACTTCTGCCTTTGCCTTGGGATCTGTCATTACTTTTTCATTTCTCTCAAGGTCTTGTAGTGCTTTCATAAGTTCTCTGTAATGTGCCATGTCTCTTGGTTTAGTATCTGTATATTCATCTGTACGTGCTTCTTTGGCCATTTTTTTCTCAAATTCTTGCACTCTCTTGTTTAAAATTCTCATCATTCCTGGTTTTGTATCGATATCATCTAATTTTGTTTCACGTGCTAGTATTTCATCAATATTCTTTTTTACAATTTCTGAATGTTTAGCAAATGTTTGTGAATCTATCTCTTCTCTGTATGGATTTAATTTTTGATATTCTTCGTAGTTGTGAACACCCTGTAAATAGTCCGCCGCTTTGTTCAGTTTGCTCTGCACCCAACCCTCTAGGTCGTCACCCTTTTTAATCATGTCCATTAACTCGATTGCGTACTTGGCAGTGTGATACAAAGTGCTTTTACTCATATGTCCCTCGCCTGCGTCTTCACTTGCAAACATTTTTTGCATAATGCCTTGCGATTGTGGTTGCCCGTCGATTGGTGCTGACAAAGTCATATTGTTGAATTTAACCTTATCCTGATTCTTAAATTGTGGTCTGATTATTTTTGGATCGAATCCGTATTTTTTTGCCGCCACACTCATTTGTAATTTGTCTAAATATTTTCCATTTGCATCTGAAATTACAATTACAGGATCTTTCATACCCATTAATGTATCTTCGGCCGCTACTGCGTCTTTCATTCTAGAGTTTTTAATTCCCATTTTTTCTAGTTTCTCAGGCATCTTCGTTACAACAAAACTACCACTTGTATCTTGTTCGTCAAATTCATAGCCTGCGGCCGACATCAGACTTTTAATTGCAAAGTTTCCGTCTGATGATCCAAAGCCTTCGCCTTCTGGCCAGTCATCATATTCTTGTTCTACTTGCTCTCCTGCCGCTTTTAATTCTTTTGCGTAGTTCACATATTCATCTGCTGAAATAAATTTCCTCATCACAGCCATTCTTACCAGGTCCATACCTGAGCCAAATGGTGCGTCTTCATTAAATTGTAATAATGCTTTTTTTACTGAAGTATTTTTTGATAGATCTTTTTGTAATTTTTCAATTTGTTTTACAGCACCAGTATAATTACCCGCCATTTTTTTAGCGATATCTTTTGCTTTTGAAACCAATTTCCAACCAGAAGCGTCTTCAGTCATACCACCGTCATCGTATAGGCCGGCCTTTTCGCCTTGCATATAACCATGGACTTTCTTGACATAGTCACCTGCTAGATCAATCTTTTTTGCTACCCATGATTCCATTTCAGCGGCATCGTCAATCATGTTATGGATTTTGATAGAGTGTTTTCCAATTTTAAGCAATTGGTTAAGAGCCATACTTGCTTCGTATGTGTCTGGTTTTACTGGTTGGTTGTGTAGTTCGTTTATCTTCATATTAATTAAATCCGAAATGTGTAACTTCTGGATACTTTGCTATAATTTTTCTTGCTAATTCGTTGTGTGCTTTAATTTGTTGATTCATGTGTCCTTCTGATCTTCCACCTGAATACATAGTTGGTCCGCCTGGATTTTGGTCAACTGTTGTTGGAATCTCTGCCGACGGCTTATCTATATTTTTTTGTAACCATTGCGTTGATCTTGCTATAAATTCTTTTGCTGGTACAGGACCGGCATCTTCAAAATCTGGATCATATCCTAATGTGTCAAGAAACATTCTCATACTTGCGTTGCTCATATAAGGTGTGTCTAATGGTTCATCTTTCGACCATTCATCTGGAAATGTCCAGGTTTTTCCCTCTGCATCTTTTGGATCTTTGTAGTAAGGCATCATTGATGCACCTTCTTTTATGTTGAATTCTTTAAATCTCATCTTTTTATTCCTGGTCCGCCAAATATATTTACTCCTTTTAAAGCATGAGCACCTTTGACAGTTCCGTTAGGGTTTTTTGGCTGAACAACTTGTGGTAATTTTGGAGCCTTAGTTCCCGATCTACCCGGTGATCCATGATAAGACTTTTTAAATCTATCTTTACCTATCGCTATGTGAGGACTTACGACAGTTGAAACGTTTCCTGCACTAGTGGCTCCGTCTGTGGCATATTCTCTTATTATGACTTCGTTTATCTTCATTTCTTTTTCTTACGTCCCCTACGCATATTTATTTGCCATCTTGCCAGTCTGCCTTTCTCGCCTCCCGACTTGGCCGCCTTTTGTAACTGCGCCATTGTGGCATTTTTTGGAATACCTACCCTTTGACTTAAACCTTTTCTACCAGGATTTTTCCCATCATCAAAATTTTCAAGTCCTAATTTTTTAACATTTTTTCTTTCATCACCAATTTTAACATCCTTGGTTGCGTTCTGTTTTGTAATAATTCCAACACCTGCCGCATCTTCTGTTTTAATATTGGACATTTTACCTGTTTTTCTGTATTGTGCTAACTTGTCTTGCACCCTTTGATTCAATGGTCTTGGATCATAATCTTTTGTTATAGGTTTCTTCTTGACAGTCCTATATGTAGTTCTAGGACGGGTAGTTGCAAAACCTAATATTTCTTTGATCTTCATTTTTTCTTCCTGCCTGCACAATGGGCCTTCTGTGAGAAACCTTTTGGATTGTTGCAGTTGATAGATTTTTTATATTTTTTACTCCAACCTTCTCTAACTCTAAAAGGATAGGAAATAAAGCCAGGTGCGTAACCCATTCTCATACGGTTTGTGGCTCTTTTCTCATACTTTTTGAGTTGCTTTTCCACATCAGGGTGAGCATATTTTGTTGCATATTCATATATTTCAATGATTCTCATAATGTTATGTACTTATCTTATGCTTACAGCCAATAGTGATTAAAAATTAGGTATCCCGGTAAGAGCAAAATCACCCTTTCTGCTTTCAAACCATTTTTTACCCACATCTTTAATCTTGTTCCAGTCGTATCCTTTGTCTGTGTGTGGATGCTTTTTGTTCAGTATACTGTTTCGAAGTTTTTCTGGTAGTTTAAATCCGTGCTCTTGCATATATTTGTCGAAATGCTCTTCTGGTATGTTTGCTATGTTCATGTAGAAAGGATCAAAAATTATGTTGTAGTAAGTATCAGTCACATTATCATATCGCTCTTTAAATCCCTCCATCCATTCCACAAGTTCGTGGGTCTTGAAAAAATTGTATACGTGTATAGAAGGACAAAAATATGACTTACCTGCTGTTTGGGCCTCTATTAATTTTATTATATTTCTTTCTAATGTTTTAAAATTACTTGGAAATCTTATAATATCATTGAGACTTCCATACGCATCTATACTAAACATTAAGTCAGTTTTAAATTGGCTTAACAGTTCTACGAATTTAGGATTGGCGTTTGTGCAGTTGGTGTTAAATTCAAGTCTGACGTTTTTATTGTATCCGTGTTTGATGCAGTGTTCCATAATTCTATGTACGCCTGGATTAATGCTAGGTTCTCCGCCGGTCATGTATATTACTTCTAGGTTGGGCAATAAATCTATAATCTCTTGCATGGAGTCTTCATCTTCATGCCATGTCCAGTTTTTTAATTTTGTATTTTTTACAAAGTTTTTTTGGGGTCTCGTCCTTTTGCCATACCAGTAGTTGCTCTCCAACATGAACTTGCCCTGCTCTTCGTGTTTCCAGAACTGGTCACTGGATCCGGCGTTGCACATTATACAACCAAGGTTACATAAAATACTAAATCTTAGATCCAATTGTAAAATTTTCTTGTTGTTTTCTAAATTATCTATTCCGTGCTCTGTTCTGTGGTGTTCGTATGTTTGTAATCTTTTCTTTCCTGGGAGCATACATCTACGACAACCTTTGCTCCAATTCCCTTTCTTCATATCCTCATACATTGGAAACAATATCTTTTCTCTGTAATCTGATATAGGAGTCTTTAGAGGACTCTTGTGGTATTCAACGTGCATAGGATCTTCTTCTTTTCTAAACCAACAACATGGTTTAAATTGATGATTGTTAGTCACATACAAAGAAGTAAGTGGAGCCAAGCATGGATTGGTTGGCTTCTCTTTAATTTCATCATTGTTTAAGAAAAGATCGTCTTGCATCGTAATACTTATATTACACACCAATTTAGTTCATTGAAGAATTTGATAGTGTCTTCGTATGAGTATTGTTCTTTGATGTCCATTGATATGATCGACCTTTCCTTGTTAGAATTATTTTTCACCCAATGCCATGCACTGACATTTATAATAACGCCATTTTTCATGTTAAACTTATGTCCTAGGTCTTCTACTTTTTGTGCTGAAAGTCCTTGCTCGTCTGGTGTTCTAACCATAGGGTCTATCTCGTTGTTAAATTTGTAATCCGATACGCCTAACCATGAATCCTCGGGTATTATCACAGGTAGGTTTATAGCGGCCCTTCTGCCTCTATCCCTGTGTACTCTCATTTGGCGTTTATCCGGTTTCATCCAGTATACATTTACACTGCTTACGTATTCTGTCCATGGATATTTTTTCATTAATTCATTACACTCATTGTAATATTCGCAAGTATCCTCGAATGCAGACCACGTCGTTGCTCGCCAACCCCATGGCTCTACGATGTGTTTCTTGGGAGTATTAGCAACAACAATTTTGCCAAACTCTATCATCTCTTGAATAAAATCAGGTTTGTTTATTTCGATGTAATTTTTCATTATGCCCAGCCGTTTTCCTTAAACAGATTAACAATATCTTTATAGTAATAATCTCTATGAGGTTCAAATGCTATTTGAATTCTCTCGTCCGCAGTTTTGTTTATCACGGTGTGCCACACTTTAGTATTTAAAATTGCACACTGTTTCATTTCACGTTCAACTAAATCTGCACCTAAACTTTCTAGTTTTTGATTCCTTTTTTCATTCCATGTGCCATCTGCTTTGGAATCTATGTACAAGTTAATTTCTCCTTCTTGCATTTCTCTGTTAAGAACTAACAATTTTTGTTCTTTATTAATTTTTATTGGAAAATTTATTACACAATGTCTTCCAATATCAACGTGTAAAGGTAGACTAGAATAATTGTCGAATGTGAATATTTTAATTTCTGATATTGTTTTTAACACAGGTGCAAGATGTTTGTCAAAAATAGCAATATAATTTTTGGGAATAAGATTATTCCATTTGCTATCATGCTTGTAGAGATTTCTATAATGATGTTTTTTTGGTGCTCCTGTAAGACTTTTTATTTGTTCTGTTTTATAAATGTCTATACCAATTTCTTTATTTAGAATCTTACCTGCAAGTTCTGAAAATGCATCCGTGATTTCACTAGGCCAAGATACATAAGTCAGGTTCACGTGTCTATTCCTTGCTTCTGCTTTTTATTTTTTTCTATTTGTTGAATCATGTTCAAGAATTCTTTTCCTATGTCTTTGAATTCTTGGTATTTTGGATCTTTTAAAACTTTATCACTGAAATATTGATCCATAAAATCAAAGTTCTGTGGTATATCTTTAGGCCATGCTGTCGATGGTACTAGTGCACCGGCACCAAAAGCCGCTGTTGCCGCCGCACCTTTGCCTACTTTCTTAAGAAAGTCTCGCCTGTTTAATTCAGAAATTATCTCACTTATCTTCATTATCACCTCTTAATACTATAACACCACAGGCTAGCCTGTCGCCGGCGTTACCTGTTTTTAAACTTTCTTTATCGCCGCCTTGTCCGAGATCGTCTTTGTCTGCATGGACTACTATTCCTCTGCCTACAACAGATCTTTCACCCATTAGGTCAACTCTATCTGCTTTAATATTTACAACAGCAACACCTTTTTCGTCTGCTGTAATATTACCTAGGTCTCCTACGTGACCATTGTCTATGCCGGCATGGTCCTCAGCGTCTGGATTGTAATGTCCTCCCATTGAAGCACAACCATCGCTCATATCGCCATACTCATGTATGTGGAACCCATGTTCACCTGGTTCTAATCCTGTTATTGTGCCTTTAATTAATGTTGGTGTGTTTGTTTTTTGCATCAATAATATTGTGCCTTTAACTTTATCACTGTGCATCAATTCGCATTGTGCTATCATTGTGTCTTCTGATTCTGTTAAACTTTTTACTTGGCTACAAGAGCATTCTTTTGCTTTTGTTCGTGGACAACTTGCTTCGTTGGCTCTGTTATTACCTTTGTTTTTAAAGTCAAACCTGTTGTTAGGTCCAAACCCGGGTTTGTGTACAAGTCCCATCGCATCAGCAGTGCCTGGCATTATAATGAATTCTTTGGCTCGCATAGTACGAGTATTTATTGTGAATTATTTTTTAGTTTTGGCTTTGGGCATTGGGTTTTCCCCAGTCAATTTAGGTCTTGCGAACCATAATTTGAACCAATCTTGTGTGCCCGGTTGTATGTTATGTTTTCTTTGGTATTGTGCTTTTTCGGTTCCTGTGTATGAAAGATTTTCACCCATCGATCCTTCTTCTGGTTTAGGTTCGTTTACGCCTGCTAGTTTTTTTAAACGTTCTATATCTTCCATGATCTTAATTGTTCTTTTGTGGGTTTGTGTGCTTTTACTTTTTCTACCTTGCCACCTTTGGCTAGGAATTGTTCCATAAGTTCGTCTAGTTCTTTTTGTTTTTCTTCAGGTGATTTGTCTGTTGGTCCACCATAGTTCCTATTGATACCACTGTATTTTGCCATATTACTCCTTGTCTGTGTCGTAGTCCATTCCCTTATCCATATCATCCTGCATAGGCCAATCTGTGAAATATGGGTCTACTAAATATGGGTCTACTCCACTGTTCATGTCGTCTTGTGCTTCTATTGTTGTAACTTCTTTGACATAGTGTTTCATTGTGTTTTCTATTCCGTACTGTAAAGTCTGTGTGCTACCAGCACAACCAGAACAGGCACCACTCATTTCTAGTTTAAGTACACCGTTGTCAAAGTCTACATAGTTCACAACACCGCCATGTTGATCAACAACAGGTGCTACAAACTTTTGTAATACATCTTTGATATCTTTTACTACTTCTTCTTTAGTTCTTTCCATAAGCCTCCAGACCTTTTTTTACTTTATCTAATGAATCTCTATTTGCTTGATATAATATTCCATATCCACCCGCACCTTGCCAACGTTGTATGTTTACTGGCCTGTCGTCTATCAAAATGTTTGGCGTACCTGTTGCCTTATCCTTTGCGTAGGATTCTTTTCTACCTGTAACAATTATTTCATCTGGTTGTTCAATGTTGTTGGATATCCAAACTTTTTTATATTTTCCTGAATTTTCATGATCACCTCTTAATGGAGATGTGTTAATGCTGAATTTTCCACCTGTAAATTTCTTGACCATATCAATTAATGCATCTGCATTGTTGAATTTTGGCAAGGTTGCAAAGAAGTCTGTGCCAGTAATTCTATTAATGACCTCTTGTTTTAAATCTTTTGTTTTATCGTTTGTAAGTTCCTTCCAGTGTGATACCCCATAAAGGTTTTCTACACCACCAAAAAAGTCTGCAAGGACTCCGTCCATGTCGAGGTACACCACTGGTTCACCGTCAGTCATGTCTTCATTATACAACTTTTTGTTGTTTTCTGCAACCTCTATGCCCAATGCGTCTTGTATCTTATCGTAGATCACTTTACCATTATTACCACCCAGGATAATTCTAGCAAATTCGTTGTATTGTCCTTTTGCCGCTAACTCTCTGGCCTTTGATGCAGATGCTCCTGCTACCCCATCTGAATCAGGATCTCTTTGACCTGCATTCACAACTCTAATATTATCAAACTTGTATAGATCGTTGCCTTGCTTATCTGGTTTACCGTTATATTGATTTAATAGTTTTTCAAATTCGTCGACCCTGTCTGAACCTGCCACCATTATTATTCTTGTTCTTCCCTCGGCCTGTATTACCTGCAATGCTTTAATTATAGTGTTGGCATTTGCATCTCCCACTGCTAGTGATGGATAAAATTTTTGTATGTAAGATTGTTTTTGTTCAAATGATAATGGATCTGTCTTGTTGTTTTGTTTGTGAGATAGGAAAAGATATGCTTTTCCGTTAGCCTTTTGAGCAGTGTTTAGTAAAGTTTGGATTAGTTTATCGTGACCAATTGTGGGAGGATTGAATCGACCAAAGGCAAAAACTGCTGTTGAGCGATCGTCTTCCTTAAGAAACAGTTCCTTTAACAACATCGTATTCCCCTTGCTCTATGTTTTCTTTTTCTCTGTCTGCTATGATTTTGGCAACTTGCATTCTAGTTTCTTTGGGAAACATATCTTTGACGTCATCTGCTGTTGAGCCAAATTCCTTAACATATTCTTTAGCGGCATCGTCTACAAGATACATCCAAAGTTTCTGTGCTAATTCATGATCATATATGCCTTTAGTAATTTTTCTTTTTAGATTAGTAATGATAGGCATAAATCTACGTCTATATAGATCTTCGCTGTTCATGATGTAAAGGTCTAGTTCCCTTACTGCATCACTGTCTTCTGCTTCTAAAATAAACTCTTTGGCTCTCATAATAACATATTTATACTGGCTGGCCCACTAGGATTCGAACCTAGGATGGTGGTACCAAAAACCACTGCCTTACCGCTTGGCTATGGGCCAACTTGGCGGTCCCTAGGGGAGTCGAACCCCTCTTTCATGGATGAAAACCATGTGTCCTAACCGATAGACGAAGGGACCTATTCGGGTTGGTACTTAAATTCTAACCCTGCTTTATGACCAACATAAGGACCCTTAGGTTCATTCCTATAAAGTTCAATAGTCATGGCTGTTCCTTCGACCACAACTTTCATATATTTGTCGCTTTCGTTTAGAATTTCTGCGGGTTTTGATAAACCATTATTTGTACAAGTCAAGTCGATCATTTAAGATAAACCGCCATTGTAAAAAGTCCTAATGTGTATATCATCAACCAAAAACTAATTTTAGTAAATGTAATTTTTTTTGTGACAGAATACCCATTATCTCTTAAACATTGTACATGGGCATCCATAGATTCAGCAGTGACTTTAACGTCTACTGTATGAATATTTTCTAGTTCATTATCAGTCATACTATTAATATAACATAGGTTTGGAAATTGTCAACCTTAAAAAAGTCGCTTAATTATTATATAATACTTTTGTTATTGCACCAGCAGTGATGCCAGTTGCTTTACATCTTACCCAAACAAAGTTTCCTGTGAAGTTTGCATAAAATCCTAGAGTGGATAGGTCAGGTGTTAGTCCTGATCCAGTTATATCAAACCAATCACTTTCAGTTGGGGTTGTTGCTAACGAACCTTGCATTCTAAAATTTGCTGTGACCGGTACCGTATTAGTAATTTGGTAGGCTACCGTATGTACGCCGTCTGGTTGCGAATAGTATCCGTCGCCTGCAACCTTATCAGAAACTAATCCTGTCTGTGTAACCGTGCAATTTGTACTACCGTCTGCTGTTTCTTCATCGCCGTTATCCAACTTATTAATTGTTTCTGCAACGGTAAAGTGAGAACCGTCTGTTGCTACCGCTGTGATTGTAAAATCACCATTATTTTTTGATGTGCCTGATATTGTCACAATGTCATTTACAACTAGGTTGCCGAATCCGTTGTCTGAATCACTAACTTTCTTTTCTGTAGAATTAAAAGAAATAGTGGCTCTAGCGGAAACCGTCTCCATTGTGGTTTGCCCTATTAATGTTGTGCTTGACTGTGCCATACTACTATTTATTTGTATCTTTTCTTTTGAATCGTGCTGTTTTAGGAACCAATCCGTACACTGCGGCAAGTTCTTCTGGATCCATTCCGTCTATTTTTGATATATCGTTGAACTTTACCTTGTACTTTTTTGCATCTGCTTCATTGTATTCTTCACAGTAACAATGATCTATGCCCATGCTACTAATTTTAAGTGTGGATGTTTTTTCTACAGGTGAGCCAAAAAAATCCTTTTTGATAGTAGATTCAATCAAACTATGCTCATTGAAAATTTTCCTTTTTATTAACTTTTGTATTGTTTCTGCCTTCATGCTTTTACGTACCTTTTTACTTTGTCTATTGTGTTTTTACTGACCATGTATATTGCCGATAACATTTTTTCATCTTCTATGTAAAAATATCCACCCCAACAATAATTTTTTGTTCCTGAAAGGAAATCTCTCAATGTGTGTGACGCAATTTTTACCCTTTCATTATCTAATATTAGATTTGCTAGGGCAGTTCGTTCATGCGTTGTAATTTTTTTATGCAAGTATCCGTTTACATGGACCTGATATTCATATTTGTTATGTGGTAATCTTTTACAAATTACTGTGTTCTTATCAATCAATTGTACATTATCTAGATCAACAGACTGCACATCATACAAATCATCCCAAAACGTTTTAATTGCAAACGTGGCAAAATCAAAATTACAATAGAATGAAACGTTTCCACTGGACCTCTTTCCTGTGTTGAATATGTTGTTATCAGTGGCTATCCTAAACTGAAACTTATTTCTGTGTTCTAATAAAAACTTTGCCAATCTAATTTGATCTTGCTGTCCGGAATGTTTCACTGTTCTAAATAGATTATCATCACTTGTAGGATATAATCTAAAAGCAAATGGCATTGTAAATTTGCATTTGTGAGTGTATTTTCCGTAAAATAATCTGTTATGATGTTTTCGCATCTTTTTTCTCTTCGATTGCTTTAATCTCTACTTTCTTTTTTTGTTTGAAATTAATTTTAATTTCTGGCACTACTCCATCACTCAAATCAACCTCAACCATACCACCTTCTTGCAGTTCACCAAAGAGAATCATTTTAGACAGTGGTTTCTTAATTTCATTTTCAATTATTCTCGTAAGAGGTCTAGCACCCATTTTAGGATCAAAACCTTTCTTAACTAGATAATCTATAGCAACTGGTGTCGCATTTACCTCAACATTCTTTTCTATTGTCATTTGATTCAGTTCTTGCAAGAACTTACCAACAATAGACTTGCATATCTCTGGAGCAAGTTTGCCAAATTTAACCACAGCATCTAATCTGTTCCTAAATTCAGGCGCAAAAAATTTTTTCATTGCATCATCATCGGCACCTACTTTTTCTAAATCACCGAAGCCAATATTATTCCTCTCCATGTCTTCTGCACCGAGATTACTAGTCAATATTAAAACTATATTTCTACAGTCTGCTTTCTTACCGTTACTACCTGTAATATTTCCGTAATCCATTACCTGCAACAGCATATTTGAAACATCTCTGTGTGCCTTTTCTATCTCGTCGAAAAGCACGACTGCGTGTGGATTCTTCTCAATCTCATTTACAAGCATTCCACCACCCATGTGCGAATCTTCATAACCCACATATCCCGGAGGAGATCCAATAAGTTTTGCAATGGAATGTTTCTCTTGGTATTCAGACATATCAAACCTCAAAAGTTCAACACCCAAAGTTTTTGCCAAAGATTTCGCAGTTTCAGTTTTACCTACTCCTGTTGGTCCTAAGAATAAAAATGACCCAACAGGTCTATTTAGACTTTTAAGTCCTGCTCTAGCCACAAGTATTTTGTCTACTATTGTGTGTATGGCATTGTCTTGTCCAAACACTGACAGTTTCATTTTATCTTCTAATGTTTGTAAGTTCTTAGATTCTTTTTTGCCTAACTGCTCGATTGATATTCCAGTAAGTTTAGATATTTCATGTATAATTTCATCATGATCAATCTTTCCATCTTTTACACCATTTAATTTTAATCTTGCACAGGCACTATCTATAACGTCTATTGCCTTATCTGGTAATTTTTTCTCTGCAATAAATTTAAAGGAATAATCAACTGCGTCTTCACAGGCCTCGTCTGTGATTGTGCATTTATGAAATTTTTCATAGTAATGTTTAACACCTTTAAGTATCTTTAATGTGGTTTCAGTGGTAGGTTCACCGATTTGCACACGTTGAAACCTACGCATGAGTGCCCTATCTTTTTCAAAATATTTTCTGTATTCTTCCCACGTTGTAGATGCAATAACTTTAATGGATCCTTTTGTTAAGATAGGTTTCATTAAGTTTGCAAGGTCTAATGCACCACCATTAGTGGTACCAGCACCAATCATCATATGTGCTTCATCTACGAATAGTATGCCCTTTTCTTTTTTATCTAAGGCGTTCAAAATCATTTTAAATCTCTCCTCAAAGTCACCTCTATACTTTGACCCTGCTAATAGACTACCCACGTCCAGTGAGTATATCACATGATCCTTAAGATATTCGGGAACATCACCTTTATTTTTTGCTATACGTCTAGCAAGTCCTTCAACAACTGCTGTCTTACCAACACCGGGATCACCAACAAGAAGGACATTATTCTTATTCCTCCTAGCAAGTATTTGTTTTAACTGATCTGATTCCTCTTCTCTTCCGATAACTGGATCTATCTTTTTATCAAAATATTTTTGATTCAAGTTTTCTGTGTAATGCTTCAATATCCTATCTGCTTGATTCGGTCTTAGTTTTTGTTCTGGTCCTGCCTGGCCACCCATTGGTGCCATTCCCTCATCTAGTATAGTTTCTGCACTAATTAAATCTTGTAAATCTTCTCTATCAATTTTGTACAATTTTAAGAAGTATGCCGCATGACTTTTCTTTTCAGCAAATATGCTTAATAGTACATCTAAAGCAGTGACATCTTGTCTCCCTTGGAATAATGCCTGAGTAAATGCTCTATTCATCAATCTTTCTAACGAGGCTGTTTTTCTAGGAGTAAATTTTCCATCTCCTTTGTATACAATGTCTCCGCACTTGTCATTTAGATATGTTTCTACGTCTCTAATTAGAGCAGATACATTCACTTTGAAATCATGCAATACTGTGCCAACATTTTTGTCTTTGATCAATGCCAACAACAAGTGTTCGATAGTCACATACTCGTGGTCTCTCTTCTCTGCTTCTTTTACTGCATTTTCAAATATATTTTCTAAGCCTTCGTTTGCGTCTAACATTATTCCTCCTTATTAAATTTCATTCCGTCGTGTGGTCCTAAACCAAATTTATCACGTAAGTCATTCATAATCATGAACGCCCACATATGAGCGTCTTTGTGCGTGACCTTATAATCATAGTTTTTTGGTTCTTCAAACATTTTATTTGTATCTTCGAATCTTCCTTCTTTTATTGTGTCCATCCAAACCATGTAATCGGCACCAAAATCTTTACGTGTTTGTTCGGTTGGACAAACAAAATCCGCCACAACGTTTCTATTATTTTTTTTGTGCTTCAAAGCATAACTTTTCATTCTGTCTGCTTGTCTTGTTCTCCCTGTCTCGGTGAAATCCCAATCATTCAATTCTTTTCTTACTGCGTCACCGTTCAAGTGCATAGCATTAAGTCGAGGAACAAGCACTTCTGCTAATGTTGTCTTTCCTGATCCTGGTAGTCCCATAATTAACACTATCATCTTTCCTTTGCTGATGCTTTCTTTTTCGCCATATCCCATCGCATTTTACTAACTCGTTGATCAAATGTGATGCCATTGAGATGATCCAACTCATGTTGAAAACATTTTGCTTCGTATCCATCTAAATGTTGCATCAGTGTATCTCCTTTTAAATTTTGCCACCTTACTGTTACTTTCTCCGGTCTAAGAACTTTTACAAGTAAACCTGGAAAACTTAAACATCCTTCAACATCCAGAGTTTTTTCTTCACTTTCTCTAACTATCGACGGATTCCACATTATAACAGGTTTTTGTATCTTGTCAAATGACTCACTGCCTATTGCGAAAAATCTTTTAGTAATACCAATTTGGTTTGCCGCCAACCCGATACCATTTGAGTGTACCATTAAATTGCACATATCTTTTTCAAATTTTTCTAAATCCTGGTATTGTGGTAATCCTTCTTCGAAGTCAAATTCCGTACTTTTTTCGTGTAAAGTTTTGTAGGGATTAATAAAAATTTGTATCATAGATCCTTTATTTTTTTTAACTCCTGTGCTGACAACTGAGGAATCAAAACATTTATTTTAACAAGTATGTTTCCACGTATATTTAACGCATCATGCACCGGCATTCCTCTCCCTTGTACATTTAAGTACGTGCCTGGTTGTGTGCCTGCAGGAACTTTTACCCTAACAACATTTTCGTCTAGTAATCTCAGTTTGATTTCACAACCTCTAATTGCTTCGAAACAGTCTATGGTCTTTTCTGTGTAAAGGTCATTTCCTTTCCTTGTATAACCATCAGAGTCCAGAACATTTACAACAAGAATAAGATCTCCTCGTTGCACACCTGGATCACTATTGTCACCAAGTCCTTTATACTTAAAACTTGCTCCGTTTTGACAGCCTGCTGGTATTGATACATTTATAATTTCTTGTTTACCGGAGGGAAGGTTGACACTTATTGTTCTTTCAATTTTATTGATCACTTCCTTGATCGATACAGTGATGCCAATTTTTACAGATTGATTTGTCGAAGGTCTTCTCCTACGAGTTCTCGTTCCTGTACGAGGATTAAATCCAAAACCACTGAAGAATTCTTCAAACATTTCATCACCAAACATATCTCCCATATTGCCAGATCTAAAATGGAAGTTACCTCCGGATCCGACGTTGCCAAATTTTCTTAGTGTTTCATATTCGTTTCTTTTTTCTTCATTTTTTAATGTATCATATGCTTCGTTTATTTCTTTGAATTTCTCGGCATCCCCTCCTCTGTCAGGGTGATGTTTTTTTGCAAGTTCTTTGAATGCGGAATGTATTTGCTTATTATCCGCATTTTCAGATACACCAAGAATTTTGTAATAGTCCTTCATGTACTATTATTTTACAGCAGAACTGTTTTTTGTCAATGATTGGTAATTATTTTTTATTGTGTTTTTGTATTTCGGTCTTCTTACCATTTACATATAGACCAAACCAGGCCGCACCAGCACCAACTACAACTGAGACTAAACCAGCCTGTGCGTTGTTAGGATTTTCTAGTGCCATAAACCAAGTAATAACTTCATAGAATGCAAAACCATACAATATCATCATTAATCTTGGTACGGTTCTCCAGTTAGATAAAAATTGAGGCAGTTCTTCTTTTAGGAAATACCAAATTTTTTGTAATGCATTCCAAGAAGAGTCTTTTGCAGTGTGATAAAATGTGTTTTGCGAAGTCTCTTTAGATATAAGTTTGTCTTCTTTTAAATCAGCCATTAGTGTCTATGCTCCTTTAATTTTTTTTCTATTTCATCTAGTCTTTTTTTCAATGCAGGAAATTTAGCCATTTTCTTTTCTTCTTCGGACAAAATCTGTATGTCATATCTTTTTGCCGCCCAATTATACCATTGGTCAATTTTGTTATAAAACCATACACCTGCTTTTGTTTTTTTGAACCAAGTGTTAGTAGCCTGTCCTAAGATGCTACCGGCTATTGCTTTCATTATAAAGAACCACATAATGTACGTATTTATCCTATTCCAATATTATTGCTTTGATTGATTTCTCGCCCATGTATATCTCAATTTTGCCTTTGCCTTTCCAACATTGATACTTCACGTTTGGACTATAATTTCTTTCTGCTGTACGTTTTCCACGTAGGCACTTTGCCATGTTTTCCTGTATACGGTGTTCTTTTATTTCACCATTCACAAACATCAACAAGGCAACAACTGATTCTATCATTATTGCCCATTACCGTTTTTGTAAACAATTTCTCTATCAGCATCTTTCAATTTTTCGATTGATACCTGTGCTTTTTCCATTTGCTCTTTCAAAAATTCGATGTTTACTTTGTTGTTAGCCATATCATCTAGATGCTTTTGCATTCTATCAACCGACTTATATAGGTCTTCGATCAACATGAATTGTTCTATGTCCTGTGAACTTTGACCCAATTCACCCCTAGGATATCTAATCCTGAAGTCTGTGTTTTTTGTTACTTCATTGTGTAGTCTTTCGTCCTCTGCTGTCATGTCTTTTTCTAGCAGTACCGATTGTGTTTCAAGTTTGTTTAATCTTTCGATTACTCCGAAATATGCCCACACACCTACGCCAACTGCCACCACTATA
>MDTG01023133.1_pt1 | contig 25021 bp, 24 predicted proteins | sample 811421 | NCBI WGS metagenome assembly MDTG01 (sample SAMN05326645, study PRJNA326480) | marine metagenome | isolation source: seawater | place: Pacific Ocean: South East | collected 2011 | reverse complement strand
CGGCGCCCCGGGACGGGTCGCGGTCGGCTGGGACGGCCGGGATTCCCTGAGCACCCTGGGCGGTCTGCCGCTCACCCTGGCGGAAGGCGTCTACCAGATCGAAGGCGAGGTCACCGAGCTGCAGCTCCTCGGCTGGGCCACCGGCGCCTACCAGTTCGAGCGCTACCGCACCGCCGAGCGCCAGCCCGCCCGGCTGATGCTGCCCGCGGCGCACGACGGCAACCGGCTCGCCAACCTGGCCGCGGCCACCACGCTGATCCGCGATCTCATCAATACCCCCGCCCAGGACATGCTGCCCTCCCACCTGGCGGCCGAGGCGGATCAGCTCGCCCAGGTGCAGATGGCGGAATGCACCATCACCGAAGGCGAGGCACTGCTCGACCGCAGCCTGTTCGCCATTCACGCCGTGGGCCGCGCCGCCACCGACGCGCCGCGGCTGATCGACATCCGCTGGGGCGACGCGTCCCACCCGGAGGTGGTGCTGATCGGCAAGGGCGTGTGCTTCGACAGCGGCGGTCTCGATCTCAAGCCCGCCAGCGCCATGCGCACCATGAAGAAGGACATGGGCGGCGCGGCCCAGGTGCTCGGCCTGGCCCAGCTCGTCATGGCCCAGCGCCTGCCCGTGCGGCTGCGGGTGCTGATCCCGGCGGTGGAGAACGCCGTCGCCGGCAACGCCTTCCGTCCCGGGGACGTGCTGCCCACCTACAAGGGCATCACCGTGGAGATCGACAACACCGACGCCGAGGGCCGGCTGGTGCTGTGCGACGCCATCGCCCTGGCCGCGGAGGAGAGCCCGGCGCTGATCGTCGACTTCGCGACCCTGACCGGCTCCGCCCGTTCGGCGGTGGGCGCCGAGATCTCCGCCATGTTCAGCAACGACAACGCGGTGGCGGACGCCATCGCCCGGGCCGGCGCGGCGGTGGACGATCCGGTGTGGCGCATGCCGCTGCACCGGGACTACAACTACAAGCTCGAGAGCAAGGTGGCCGACGTGGTCAACTCCGCGTCCACGCCCTACGCCGGCGCCGTCACCGCAGCCCTGTTCCTGGACCGCTTCGTCGGTGAGGTGCCCTGGGTGCACTTCGACATCATGGCGTTCAACACCCGCTACCGGCCGGGCCGGCCCGAGGGCGGCGAAGCCATGGCGGCCCGGGCCGTGTTCCACTACCTCGAGCAGCGGTTCGGCGCGTGAGCCTGTTCCACGAGCTCGAAGACGCCGCCACCGGCGACACCCGGCCCCTCGGCGCCGTGCTGGACGCGGTGAAGTTCGACGACCGGGGGCTCGTCCCCGCCATCGCCCAGGACGCGACCACCCAGGAGGTGCTGATGCTCGCCTGGATGAACCGGGAGGCGCTTGCCGCCACCCTGGCGGAAGGCCGGGCCTGCTACTACTCCCGCAGCCGGCGGGCGCTGTGGCGCAAGGGCGAGACCTCGGGCCACGCCCAGCGGCTGCGGGAACTGCGCTTCGACTGCGACGGCGACGCGGTGCTGCTGCTGGTGGATCAGACCGGGCCCGCCTGCCACACCAACCGGCCGAACTGCTTCTACCTGCGCGTCGACGGCGACCGCGTGCGGGTGACCGCCGACCCGGCCTGACCTATACTCGCCGCCCATGAACTCCCCCGCCTTCGAGACCGACGAGACCGCGAAGACGCGCCGCCGCTGTTGTCGCTGACCGGCCACGGCCCCGCCAACCCGTCTTCAGCCACCGTCTCGGAGCAGCGTCATGGAACTCAGACTTCACAACACCAGGAGCGGCCGCAAGGAAACCTTCCGGCCCGCCGACCCCGACCGCGTCACCATGTACGTCTGCGGCCCCACCGTGTACGGCCGCGTGCACATCGGCAACGGCCGCCCCGCCGTGGTGTTCGACGTGCTCTACCGGCTGCTGCGGGTGCTCTACCGCGACGTGGCCTACGTCCGAAACGTCACCGACATCGACGACAAGATCAACGCCGCGGCCCAGGCCGGCGGTGAGCCCATCAGCGCGCTGGCCGAACGTTTCACCCGGGCCTACCGCGAGGACGTGCTGGCGCTGGGTACCCTGGAACCCACCGTGGAGCCCCGGGCCACCGGCCACATCGCCGAGATCATCGCCATGATCGAGCGGCTGGTCGAGCGCGGTCACGCCTACGAGGCCGACGGCCACGTGCTGTTCCACGTGCCGTCGGACCCGGACTACGGCAGCCTGTCCCACCGCTCGCTGGAGGACATGATCGACGGCGCCCGGGTCGAGGTCGCACCCTACAAGCGCGACCCCAAGGACTTCGTGCTGTGGAAACCGTCCGGGCCGGAGCTGCCCGGCTGGGACAGCCCGTGGGGCCGGGGCCGGCCGGGCTGGCACATCGAGTGCTCGGCGATGATCAAGCGCCACCTGGGCGAGACCATCGACATTCACGGCGGCGGTTCGGATCTGACCTTTCCCCACCACGAGAACGAAGCCTCCCAGAGCCGCTGCGCCAACGATGCCGACGAGTACGTCCGCTACTGGCTGCACAACGGCATGCTGACGCTGGGCCAGGAGAAGATGTCCAAGTCGCTCGGCAACATCGTGACCATTCACGAACTGCTCGAGCGGCACAGCGGCGAGGTGCTGCGCTACGCCCTGCTGTCCGGGCAGTACCGCCAGCAGCTCGCCTTCTCGGAGGATCTGCTGACCCAGGCCGCCAGCAGCCTGGACCGGCTCTACGAAGCCCTGCGCGGCGCCGGCCAGACCAGCGCCGACTTCACAGACCTCGAGGCGAGCGATTACCCAGCCGACGTGCTCGAAGCGCTGTGCGACGACCTGAACACGCCCCGGGCGCTGGCTGCCATGCACGCCCTGGCGGACGCCGTGCACCAGACCACCGACGCCGCCGAGCGCACGGCCATTCAGCGCCGGCTGCTGGCCGGCGGCTGGCTGCTCGGACTGCTGGGCGACACCGTGGACGCCCACTTCCAGCGCGGCAGCAGCCTGGACGCCGACCGCATCGAGGCCCTCATCGAGGCGCGCAACGACGCCCGCCGCAACAAGGACTTCCGGCGCGCCGACGAGATCCGCGACGAGCTGGCGGCCGCCGGCATCGAGCTGGAGGACAGCCGCGAGGGCACCCGCTGGAAGGTGCGGGGCACGTGATCCGCGATCTCGAACGATGACCACGCGGGGTCCGGATTGAGCTCCGTCGGCATCGTCGGTGGCGGCATCGGCGGGCTGACCCTGGCCCTGGCCCTGCGCGAGGCCGGCGTCACCGACGTCACCGTCTACGAGCGTTACGCGGCCCCGGAATCCCTCGGGGCCGGGGTCCAGCTCTCACCGAACGCCACCAAGGTGCTGCACGCCCTGGGCCTCAAGGGCCCGCTGGCGGACGTGGCCTTCTACCCCCAGGCCGTGCAGCTCCGGACCTGGCGCACCGGCTACCTCATCGCCGCCCGCCCGCTCGGCCACTTCTCCGAGGCCCGCTACGGCGCGCCCTACTACCACGTGCACCGGGGCGACCTGCACGGTCTGCTGCTGGAGGCCGTTACCGGCCGCGGCATTGCCGTGCGCACCGGCCGGGTCTGCACCGGCGCCGGCGAAGACGACCGGGGCCCCTGGGCGGACTTCGAGGACGGCCGGGAACGCCACGACGTGATCGTCGGCTGCGACGGCATCCACTCCGCCGTGCGCGACAGCCTGTTCGAGGCGGCGGCGCCGGTGTTCACCGGCCACGTCGCCTGGCGCGGCATGGTGGCCGCGGCGGATCTGCCGGAGAAACTGATACCGCCCACGGCCACGGCGTGGCTGGGGCCCAAGCGCCACTTCGTCCACTACTACGTGCGCCGCGGCGAGCTGGTGAACTTCGTCGGCGTGGTGGAGACCGACCGCCGGCCGGGCGAGTCCTGGCGCGAGCCGGGCGAGCGCGCCGAGCTGGCAGAGGACTTCGCCGGCTGGCACCCGATGATCCACCACCTGATCGACGCCGCCGGCGAGGTCTACCGCTGGGCCCTCTACGACCGCGCGCCGCTGCCCACCTGGCGGCGCGGCTGCGTCACCCTGCTGGGCGACGCCTGCCACCCCATGCGCCCGTATCTCGCCCAGGGCGCCGGCATGGCCATCGAGGACGCCTGGGTGCTGTCGCGGTTGCTGGAACGCTGGGAGGACCAGCCCGCCAGCGGGCTCGAGGAGTACGAGCGCTACCGCCTGCCCCGCACCGCCCGGGTCCAGGCCCGCTCCCGGGCCCAGGGTGAAGAGTTCCATCTGAGCGAACGCCGCGCGGTGTGGACGCGCAACTTCAAGCTGGCGCTGGGCAGCCGCTACCTGCCCGAGATCGCCATGAAGCAGTTCGACTGGCTGCACGGCTACGACTGCGTGCGCGGCTTCGAGTGACCGTCCCCCGCCCGGATGGCCAATGGCCGGCGGGACCTTCTAAGATCACCGTTCACCAAGCACCGGAGCGACCATGAACACGGCCAACGTCGACCGCTTCGTCAACGCCCGCTGGGACGACAGCATCGTGCCGACCCTGTGCGACTACGTGCGCATACCCAACAAGTCGCCGGCGTTCGACCCGGACTGGCAGGCCCACGGCCACATGGAGCGGGCCGTCCGGCTGCTCGAGCAATGGGCTCTGGCGGCGGACGTGGACGGGCTCTCGGCCGAGGTGGTGACCCTGCCGGGACGCACGCCGCTGCTGTTCATCGAAGTGGCGGGCACCGGCGCCCCCGGCACGGTGCTGCTGTACGGCCACTACGACAAGCAGCCGGAGTTCGACGGCTGGGAGCCGGAGCTCGGCCCCTGGGAGCCGGTGATCCGGGACGGCCGGCTGTACGGCCGCGGCGGCGCCGACGACGGCTACGCCCTGTTCGGTTCCCTCACGGCCATCGCCGCGCTGCAGGCCGAAGGCATCGAACACGCCCGCTGCGTGCTGCTGATCGAGGGCTGCGAGGAGAGCGGCAGCTTCGACCTGCCGTTCTACGTCGAGGCCCTGGCGGACCGGATCGGCGACCCGGAGCTGGTGGTCTGCCTCGACGCCGAGTGCGGCGACTACCAGGCCCTGTGGGTGACCACGTCCCTGCGCGGCATGCTGCCCGGCGTGCTCGACGTGCGGGTGCTCACCGAAGGGCAGCATTCCGGGGCAGCCGGCGGCATCGTGCCGTCGAGCTTCCGGCTGCTGCGTGCGCTCGTCGAGCGGGTGGAGGACGCCGCCACCGGACGGCTGCACGAGGCCCTGTACGTGGACGTCCCGGCGGATGCCCACGCCCAGCTCGCCGAGGTAGCGGCGGCCCTGGGGCGGGACGGCATCGTCGGCCGGTTCCCCTGGATCGACGGCATGCAGCCGGAAACCGACGACCTGGTGGAGCTGCTGCTGAACAACGCCTGGCGGCCGAGCCTGGCCACCGTCGGCCTCGGCGGCGCGCCCGACGTCGGCAACGCCGGCAACACCCTGCGGCCGGGAACCCGGGCCAAGCTGGTGTTCCGTCTGCCGCCGACCCTGGATGCCGCCTCAGCGGGCCGGGCGATCAAGACCGAGCTGGAGCGGGACCCGCCCCACGGCGCCCGGGTGCGCTTCGAGCTGGAGACGCCCCAGACCGGCTGGAAGGCGCCGGCGCTGTCGCCGTGGCTGGAATCGTCGGTGCGGCGGGCATCGACGGACCACTTCGGCGCGCCGGCCCGGTTCATGGGCATGGGCGGCACGATTCCGTTCATGAAGATGCTGGGGGATGCTTACCCGTCCACTCAGTTCCTGGTCACCGGCGTGCTGGGGCCCAAGTCGAACGCCCACGGGCCGAACGAGTTCCTGGAGATCGCGACGGGCAAACGGATCACCGCCTGCGTGGCCCGGGTGATCGCGGACCACGCCCGGCGGCCGCGGGATTGAGCGGCCCGCCGGCGGGGCGGCTACTGCAGCAGCCGGCTCTGCCGGCTGAAGCTCTTCTTCAGGAAATCCATCTGGTCGCCGAGAATCCGGCCGCTGTTGGTCAGCGCCAGATACTCCGCGAAGTTGGGCACGTAGGGCAGCGCCAGCAGCTCCATGCCGCAGTCCTCGAGCAGGCGATTGCCCTTGTGGTGGTTGCACCGCTTGCACGCGGCCACCACGTTGTCCCAGACGTCCTGCCCGCGCCGCGACAGGGGCACCACGTGGTCGCGGGTGAGCTCGCCGTCGGGGAACGTCTTGCCGCAGTACAGACAGACGCTCAGGTCACGGCGGAACAGGGCCTCGTTGGTGAGCGGCGGCACGCCGCGCACCGGCGGCAGCATCTTGCCGTCGCAGGCGATGATGCTGTGAATGTCCATGGTGCTGCGGGTGGCGCTGACTCTGGAATGACCGCCCCGCAGGCGCAGCACGGCGTCGCCGAGGGTCCAGACCACGATGTCGCGGGCGTAGAGACAGACCGCCTCCTGCCAGCTCACCCATTCGACCGGCTTACCCGAAATGTCGAGCCGCAGAATGCGCGGCACGCGCTCGAACTCGGAAATCGTGGCGACCATAGCACTCCTCAGCTAGCAGCCGGCGGCCCGAGTGACCTGCCGGCGACCCGCGCTCCTGGGAGCAGCGCGCGCTTATAATGGCCAGATTCTCGAAGCGATTCAACGCAGCTATCGTGCCGGGGAAATGTTTCGGTCGTGTTGATCCGCCCGGCGACCCGCCCGCGGTTTTGACAGGCCGGAGGCACGTCGGCACATTAGCGCGATGATCAGACCCACCTGCATCGGCATCCTGCTCTCGGTCGGCATTCTTGTCAGCGGCTGCGGCTCCCAGGGCACGCGGGTGCCCGACTCGCCCATCACCCGGGCGCCCGAACAGGGCGGCTGGTTCTGCCAGATGAGTGCTTCGGGCGATGGCTGGTCCTGCGTCCGGGACCAGGCGCTGGCCGACGATCCCCGGCCGGACCGGCTGCCGAGCCCAGCGCCGCCGCCGGAGGCGCCGGCGGGCGTCCCGGATCTGCCCGCACCCGCGCCGCTGCCCGGCGGCGGTCCGGATGCCGGCGCGCCGCCGGATGCGCGCCTCCCCGGCAGCGGACCCGAGGGCGCCGGCGGCGCCAGCCGCGGCGAAGACGCCCCGCGCCCGCCGCCCATCGACGCATCGGCTGCCCAGCCGCTGCCCGACGACGCCCCGGAACACGTCCGCCTCGCCTACCGACCCGCCAGACCCACGGCCCTCACCGACCTCCCCGCCAGCTTCTACGCCGTGCAGCTCATGGCCATGTCGAGCAAGGACAGCCTGGAGGCGTTCGTCGCCCGGGAGGGCATCAGCAACATGTCCGCGGCGCGGGTGGAGCGCGGCGGCGAGCTGTTCTACGTGCTGCTGCTGGGGATCTACGAGGACGTCGACAAGGCGCGCCGGGCAGTGGCCTCGCTGCCCGACGAGATCGGCGGGTCGACGCCGTGGATCCGCCCCCTGGGCTCCCTGCAGTCGGCCATGCTCCGGGCCGACAGGCTGGCCGGCTCCAACCGCTACTGAGCGCACCGCCGAGGCCGGAGACGGTCACGTCCGGCCGGCGGAGTCCTCCAGGGAGGTGCGCGGGTCGATGGCCCGATAGGAGGGACGGCCGCGCAGCCGCTCGAGATAAGCGGCAAAGTTGGGAAAGCCGTCGAGGCTCATGCCGTCCACCTGCAGCACCATCGCCACGGCCATGTACGGCGCGTCCGCCAGCGTGAATTCGCCCGCGAGATAATCACGCCCCTCCAGCGTCTTCTCGAGGAACGGCAATGCCCGCTGCTTCAGGGTCTCGCGCCCCTGCGCCATGTCCTCCTCGTTGCGCTGCTCCGGCTTGGACCACCAGGGCATCCAGATGCGCGGCAGCGGACCGGACAGGACGATCTCGTCGCCATAGTTCTCCAACGCCCGCACTCTGGCGCGCTCCAGCGGGTCGCGGGGCAGCAGGGCCGGAGCGGGATAACGCTCGTCCAGGTATTCGTTGATCACGGTGGAGTCGTAGACCCGCAGGTCGCCGTCGTCGATCCAGGGCACCTTGCCGAGCGGGTTCTTGGCGAGCACCTCGGGCGTCTTCTTCCAGATGTCGCCGATCTTCTCGCGCTCGACCCGATAGGCGAGCCCCTTCTCCTCGAGAACCACCTTGGTCTTGCTCGAGAACGTGGAACGCAGGGTCCCCCAGGGGTAAGCCCGTTCCATGGTGTGGAGAACGATCATGCCTTGCCTCCCGCAAGCTGGCGGTGCAGTCGCCGCTGATGATACAGAGCCTCCCAGGAGAAGATAACCAGCGCCGCCCAGATGCAGCCGAACGTGACGAGCTGGCTGGGGCGGAACGGCTCGCCGTAGACGAACACGGCCAGCAGGAACATCGCCGACGGCGCGATGTACTGGAAAAAACCGAGCACGCTGAGCGGCAGCCGCACCGCCGCCGCCGCGAAGCAGACCAGCGGCAGCACGGTCACCGGGCCGGCCGCGGCCAGCAGCGCGAGCTGCGCCGGATCGCCCCGGGCCAGGCTGCCCTCCCCCGCCGACGCCGCCGTCAGCAGGTAGCCGGCGGCCAGCGGCAGCACCAGCGTGGTCTCCATGCCGAGCCCCACCGCCGATCCCACCGCGAGGCGTTTGCGCACCAGGCCGTACAGGCCGAAGCTGAGGGCCAGGACGAGGCCCACCCAGGGCACCACCCCGACGGCGACGACCTCGTTGGCGACGCCGATGGCGGCCAGCGCCAGCGCCACGCGCTGGGCCGGCCGCAGCCACTCGCGGAAGAACATGACCCCGAGCACCACGTTCAGCAGCGGATTGATGAAATAGCCGAGACTCGCGTCCAGCATCCGGTCGTTGAACACCGCCCAGACGAACAGCACCCAGTTGCCGGATATGAGCAGGCCGCTCACCGCCAGCCAGCCGAGCTGGGGCGCCGTCAGAGCGCGCACGGTCCGCCAGCCGCCGCGCAGGGTGATCACCACCGCCAGCAGCACCACGGACCAGACCACCCGGTGCGCCACCACCTCGGTGGGGTCGGCGAAGCCGAGAAACTTGAAGTAGACCGGCGCGATGCCCCAGAGACCGTAGGCCGCCAGCGCGAACCACACCCCGCGGCGGTCGATGTCCATGCCTGCCGGCGGCTGCACGGGCGCGGGGATCAGTCGTCGAGGGGCAGGAACAGGCAGCTCCGGGGTTCCCCGGCGACGGCGCGGCTGATGTGGCCCTGTCCGGTGGTGTCCTCGGCGAGCAGGATCTCGCCCGGGCCGATCCGCCGCACCGTGCCGTCGCCCACCTCGATGTCCACCGACCCGGTCAGGTTGACCACGAGCTGACGCCGCGGCGCGGTGTGGAAGTCCAGGTCGTAATCGCCGTCGACCTCGCGGAACAGCACGCCCCGGCCCGGCCAGAGCGCGGACAGGCGTCCCATCGGCCCGTGGTCCTCGAGCGCGACGTCGACGTCCTCGAAATGGGAACGGCCGTCGTCGCCCGTGTAGATCCGTACCAGTTTCATGCCGCCACCATCATGCCGCCACCAGAAATGTCGCTGCCGCCATCGTCGATGCCATCGTCGTCCCGGACGCATCCTCGCCGTGCCCCGTTCGCCGGGAGGATACGCCCGCCCGGGCCCGGGGAATCCGGTAGAATGCCAGCCCGTTCAGGCAGTCACCACCGTTCATGAATCCGGTCCTCCAGGAAATCATCGACCTCCTCGACGTCGAGCGCATCGAGAAGAATCTCTATCGCGGCCAGAACCATCAGACCGAGCACGTGTTCGGCGGCCAGGTGCTGGCCCAGGCCATCGCCTCCGCGTTCCGCACCGTCGACGCGCCCCACGAGCTGCACTCGATACACGCCTATTTCCTGCGCGCCGGCGACTGGAACACGCCGATCCTCTACGAGGTCGACCGCATCCGCGACGGCCGCAGCTTCTCCACCCGGCGGGTAGTGGCGATTCAGCACGGCCGGGCGATCTTCAACATGAGCTCGTCGTGGCACAAGCGGGAGGACGGCCTGGTGCACGCCCTGCCGATGCCGGACGTGCCGCCGCCGGAGGCGCTGCGGGGCGACCGGGAAGCCTACCTGGAGATCGCCGAGCAGCGCCCCGAGGTGAAGCGCTTCGCGTTCCGTTTCGAGGCCATCGAGAGCCGCCAGGTCGAGCGCATCCTGATGACCGACGAGGGGACCCACCCGCCCTACAAGCACACCTGGCTGCGCACCCGGGACCGCCTGCCGGACGACCCGGAGGTGCACCTGGCGGTGCTGGCCTACATGTCGGACCTGGACTTCATGAGCACGTCGATGCTGCCCCACGGGCGGCAGCGGATGCGGGACTCGATCCAGGGCGCGAGCCTGGATCACTCGCTGTGGTTCCATCGGCCGTTCCGCGCCGACGACTGGCTGCTGTTCGCCAAGGAATCGCCGAACGCCGGCGGTGCGCGGGGATTCGTCCGGGGTCAGTTCTTCACCCGGGACGGCACCCTGGTGGCCACGGCGGCCCAGGAGTGCCTGATCCGTCCGGTGGGCGCCGCCGCCGAGACGCTGGCGGCGGCGCGGCAGGACTGAGTCGCGGTCAGAGCGCCTCGAGCACCGCTTCGGCTTTGCTGACCTCGAATTTGCCGGGCTCCTCGACGGCCAGCTTGGTCACCACGCCGTCCTCGACGATCATGGCGTAGCGCTGGGACCGGGTCCCCAGGCCGAAACCGCTGCCGTCCATTTCCAGACCCAGCTTCTTCGTGAACTCGCCGTTGCCGTCGCCCACCATCATGATGTGCTCGGCATTGGCATCCTTGCCCCAGGCGTCCATGACGAACGCGTCGTTCACCGACAGGCAGACGATCGCGTCGACGCCCTTGGCCCGGATGTCGTCGGCGTTGACCACGAACCCGGGAAGGTGCGCCTGGGAACAGGTCGGGGTGTAGGCGCCGGGCACGGCGAACACCACCACTTTCTTGCCGCCGAACAGCTCTGCCGTGGTCACGGGCGTGGGTCGGCCGTCCTTCATCACGTGCATGGTTGCCTCGGGCAGCTTGTCACCTTCTTTGATCGCCATGGTCCTTCCTTGCTGTACAGAATTGCGGATGTGCGTGAAAAACGAACGGATCCCTTCACGGTCCCCCCGATCCGCGCAGAAGTGTGGTCAATCCCTCGAAGGGGGTCAACGCCGCCCGGCGGCGCCGTCCTGTCCGACGCGCCGGCCGGCGCTGCGAACCACGGGTTGAGGCAGAGGTCGCAGTCGGAATGCGACTCGCCTGCTATAACTCCCGACGCAGCCTCCGAAATGTTGTAACGGAGATGCGTTTTTCCTTGCGTCGCCTTGAGCTTCCACCCGTATAATGTTGAAACTATGTGGGTTTTGAACCACAGCTTCGGTTGTCGAGCCCGCCCCGGCGCACAGGGATCCGCCCGGCTGCCCGGCCGTGCCGCATTGCTGCTGGCCGGCACGCTGGCCGCCGCGTCCTGCCAGCCGCCGGCGGAGAGCGCTCGCGCTGCCGCGACCACCTACATGACGCCGGTGACCCTGGCCGTGCCGGTGATCGAGCCCCGGGTGGCGGTTCTGCCGCCGCCGGGCCCGGACCCGGTGCCGGTGCCGGACATCCATCCCGAGATCGTGCTCGCCGCGCTGGAGCCCGAGGCCGAAGAGGCGGATACCGCCGGGCCCGCGGCCGGCGCCGGTGAAGCCGGCGCGCAGCCCGCCGAAGCCGCCCCGGAAGAAACGCCCGTCGGCCCGGATTCGTTCGAGATGCTCGGTGGTCAGGTCGCGCCCGGCACGTTCGCCCGGCTGACCTGGACGCCCACGGAAACCTTCACCGGCAACACCATCCCGTCGGCGGTGCTGGTGGCCCACGGCACGGCGCCGGGGCCAACCCTGTGCCTGACGGCGGCCGTGCACGGCGACGAGCTGAACGGCATCGAAACCGTCCGCCGGGTGCTGCACGAGGTCGATCCCGAGCGGCTGGCGGGAACCCTGGTCGGCGTGCCCATCGTCAACCTGCAGGGTTTCCACCGCAATTCGCGCTACCTGCCCGACCGCCGCGACCTGAACCGGTTCTTCCCGGGCAATCCCACGGGCAGCGCCGCTTCCCGGATCGCCTACTCCCTGTTCAACCAGGTGATCCGCCACTGCTCGTGGCTGGTGGATCTCCACACCGGGTCGTTTCACCGCACCAACCTGCCCCAGCTCCGGGCCGACCTGAACGACGATCAGGTGGTGGAGCTGACCGAGGGCTTCGGCTCGACGGTGATCCTGCACAGCGACGGCGCCGACGGCACCCTGCGCGGGGCCGCCACCGCCGCCGGCATCCCGGCGGTCACGCTGGAGGCCGGCATGCCCATGCAGGTCCAGGAAGAGGCCGTGAACCACAGCGTCAAAGGCATCTTCACGCTGCTCGACACGCTGGAGATGTACGACAAGCGCAGCCTGTGGGGAAATCCCGAGCCCATCTACTACCAGAGCCGCTGGGTGCGCGCCGACCACGGCGGCATCCTCGCCGGCGAGGTCCGGCTTGGCCGGCGGGTCAACCCCGGCGACGTCCTGGGCACGGTGATCGACCCGATCAGCAACGAGCAGAACGTCATCACCTCGCCCTACCGGGGCCGGGTCATCGGCATGGCGCTGGATCAGTTCGTGATGCCCGGCTACGCCACGTACCACATCGGTATCGAGGCGGAAGTGGCCGAAGCGAAGGCGTCCCCGGCCGAGGAGGACGTCGACCACGCCAACGAGGACTACGAGGGCGCGCTCGAGGAAGGCGACTGAGCCCCCCGGGGCGCTACTTCCAGGCGAACCGCGGCTGCTCGAAGTGGGCGACGCGGGTCGACCGGCCCAGCAGGCAGACTTCCCGGAACTGATAGATGATCGCCGCCGTCGGCGCGGCGATGTGGTCGTCGCCCACCGGCATTCTCAGGATCGGATGGTCGCCGTCGTCGGCGGGGTCGAGCCGCGGCGCGTCGTCGCGCAGCAGCTCGGTGAAGGGAATCCGGTGCACGGACGCGACCTCCTGGGGATTCGGCCAGGTTTCCCGGCGCGGCCCGCCCCACACCACCACCGGGCTCATGACGAAGCCGGAGCGGGTGACGAAGTCGTCCAGGCGCCCGAGCACGGCCTCCTCCGGCAGCTCGAGGGAGACTTCCTCGTGCATCTCCCGCAGCGCCGTCTCCACCGCGGTCTCGCCCGGGTCCACCCGCCCGCCCGGAAACGCCCATTGGCCGGGGTGGTTGCGCAGCGCCGCCGACCGGCGGGGGAGCAGCAGGGCCGGATGGGACTGCCATTCGGCGTAGTCCGGCAGACCGGCCAGCGCGGCGCCGTGGGCCAGGTCCACCACGGTGACGGCCACCGCGGCGCGGCGCACGTCCTGTTCGGCGAGCCGTGGCTCGAAGGCGGTCAGGTTGGCGCAGATGCGCGCGCGCAGGTCGTCGTCGCAGAGCATGGAGCCGCCGTCCGGGATCGGTCAGGATGACGCCATGGAACCACTAAACCCGCCGGTGCGCCACCGGCCAGGCCAGCCGTGAGCCGCGACCGCGACGAACGCGCGGCGCTGCTCTACGCCCTGGCGGCGGTCGCGGCCTGGTCCACCGTGGCCACCGGGTTCAAGCTGGGGCTCGGCGTGCTCGCCCCGCTCCAGCTCCTGCTGCTGGGCACGGTCATTTCCACGGCGCTGTTCGCGGTGCTCGCCACGGCCACCGGCTGCTGGCACCCGGGTCGCCGGACCCTCGTCACCGGCGCGGCCTTCGGCCTGGTGAATCCGTTCCTGTACTACCTGGTGCTGTTCGAGGCCTACGACCGGCTGCCGGCCCAGATCGCCCAGCCGCTGAACTACACCTGGGCCATCGTGCTCGCGCTGCTGGCGGTGCCGGTGTTGAAGCAGCCCCTGTCCGGCCGGCTGCTGGCGGGGATCTCCGTCGGCTACCTCGGGGTGCTGATCCTGCTGACCCAGGGCCGGTTCGACGCCTGGCCGGACCTGGACTGGGCCGGCGTCGGCCTGGCGCTGGCCTCGACCCTGCTGTGGGCCGGCTACTGGCTCGGCAACGCCAGGGTCGATCTGCCGCCGGTGACGCTGATGGCCTGGAGCTTCCTGGCGGCCACGCCGCTGGTCGCCATCGCCTGCGCGCTGGGGCCGGGCCTGCCTGCGCTGACCTGGGAACGGCTCGGCTATGGCGCCTGGGTCGGCCTGATCGAGATGGGCTTCACGTTCCTGCTCTGGCAGCAGGCCATGCGCCGCACCCGGCACGCCGGCCGCACGGGGCAGCTCATCTTCCTGTCGCCGTTCCTCTCGCTGGTGCTGATCGGCACCGTGCTGGGAGAGGACGTGCACTGGACCTCCGCCGCGGGGCTCGCGGTGATCGTCGCCGGCCTGCTGTTGACCCGGGAGAAGTCCGGCGGCGCCGCCGCCCCGGACGGACCGGAGAGATAGCCGGCCGCCGCCGGCTCTGGCATGCTGACCGCAGCCGACCCAGGAGAATCCGAGATGCCCGCCGTTCGCCGATCGCTGCTGCTTCTGCCGCTGCTGCTCCTCACGGCGTGCGCGGCCGGCACGCCCGGCGGGTCCGGAGACGCCGCGACGGGACCGGCCGGCGCCCTGGACGGCGCGGACAGCGTCGCCCGAGGCGCCTACCTGGTGAATCTGCTGGGCTGCGCCCGCTGCCACACCGAAGGCTATCTGCTGGGCCAGAACGCCACCGGCCCGCACCTCGCGGGCTCCCGCGTCGGCATCGCCTACACGGACGGCGACGACGACACCCACCCGGGACTGGTGTTCGCCCCCAACCTGACCCCGGATGCGACCGGACTCGGCGGCTGGAGCCGGCGGGACATCGTCCGCGCCCTCGCCACCGGCGTCGGCACCGACGGCCATCAGCGGCTGCCGGTGATGCCGTGGCCGAACTACATGGCGTTGAGCGACCCGGATCTGGGGGCGATCGCCGACTACCTGCGGAGCCTGCCGCCGGTGCATCGACCGATTCCCGCGATCACCGCGCCCTCGGAGACCATCGAGCACCCCTACGTGCGCTTCGGCATCTTCGTGTTCACGCCCTTCGAGACCGACGAAGAGTCACTCTAGCGGCACGGCCGGCGGCGCCCGCCGGCTCAGTGAACGGCAGGACCCGCCGGACCGCGGGAGCGCACGGCCTGCCACGCGGCATCCGCGAACAGCTCCTTCATCCGCGCCGGCGACGGCTCGTAGTGCCCGGAGAGCCAGCGGCGCACGTACTCCTGAATCGGCCCGCTGATCAGCGGCACGTAGGCTTCCGGCGGCAGCGCCCGCATCGTCCCGCCGGCCACGAAGGGGCCGAACCAGGTGAACACCTCGGTGATGTAGCTGCGGTAGACGGTTTTCAGCCGCGCCCGGGCCTGCTCGGAGAAGTCGATGTCCCGGGAGTGCAGATAGCTGGCCAGCGCCCGGTTGCGCATGGACCAGTCGCAGTAGAACCGGACCACCGCCTTGACGCTCTCCTCTGCACCCCGGGACTGCCGCAGCCGCCGCAGCATGCCGCGGTTGAAGCGGCTGATGCCCTCGATGAACAGCTCCTCGGCGATGCCTTCCTTGCTGCCGAAATGGTGGTACAGGCTGCCGACGCTGCAGCGCGCCGCTTTCTGGATGTCGCCGATGGTGGTGCCGTCGATACCGTGGCGGGTGAAGCAGTCCAGCGCCGCCTTCAGCACGCTCGCACGCCGCGCCACGGTGGCGGCGCGGGGCTCGGGTCGATCCCGGCGTGCTGGCTGGCTGGATCTCGGCATGTTCCTCTCCGCCGCCCCTGCGCAGGCGGTCTCCCCGGTCGGCAGAACCGATGTTAACTAGAATATGGTTCTAGTAAAAGATTCTATCTTTCAGTAAGCTCCGCCCCTCGAATCCGCACTCAACCAACCGCGAGAAGTAGCCATGGACATCGAGCTCAGTTCAGAAGATCTGGCGTTCCGCGACGAAGTTCGTCAGTTCTTCAAGGACAATGCCTACAAGCCCGGCGACGACTACAACCAGTGGCGCCTGGACTGGTTCAAGAAGGCCCGGGAAAAGGGCGGCTGGGACGTCCCCAAATGGCCGAAGGATTTCGGCGGCCCCGGCTGGACGCCCACCCAGCACTACATCTGGGAGCAGGAGACCGCACGTGCCACCCTCCCGTGGGACATGCCCTTCGGCGTCGGCATGGTCGCGCCCATCATCATGGGGTACGGCAACGAGGAGCAGCAGCAGCGCTTCCTGCCGGACATCCGCGCCCGCACCGTCAACTGGTGCCAGGGCTACTCCGAGCCGGGCGCCGGCTCCGACCTCGCGTCCCTCAAGACCAAGGCCGTGCTGTCCGAGGACGGCAGCCACTACGTGGTCAACGGCCAGAAGATCTGGACCACGGCGGCGCACATCGCCGACTGGATGTTCTGCCTCACCCGCACCGACGATTCGGGCAAGAAGCAGGAGGGCATCACCTTCCTGCTCATCCCGATGAAGCAGGAAGGCATCGAGGTCAAGCCGATCATCACCCTGGGCGGCAACCATACGGTCAACACCGTGTACCTGACCGACGTGAAGGTCCCGGTGGAGAACCGGATCGGCGAGGAAGGCAAGGGCTGGACCTACGCCAAGGGCCTGCTGCAGCACGAGCGCACCGGCCTCGCCGGCCTGTCCCGCTCGCTGGTGGCGCTCGAGGGCCTGAAGGAGAACGCCCGCAGCGTGACTCGCGGCAACGGCACGCTGATGGACGACGGCAGCTTCCGGGCGAAGGTGGCGGAGCTCGAAGTGGACCTGCTGGCAGCCGAGTACACCGAGCTGCGCAGCCTGGCCAGCGCCCAGGCCGGCGCGGCGCCGGGGCCCGAGTCTTCGATCCTCAAGCTCAAGGGCACCGAGATTCAGCAGCGCATCCAGAAGCTGACCATGGAGGCCGGCGGTGTGTTCAGCGCGGCCTGGGGCGACAAGAGCGTCGGACCCAAGTTCGCCCGCGGCGGCATGGCCGGCTACCTGGCCAGCCGCGCCTACACCATCTACGGCGGCGCCAGCGAAGTGCAGAAGGACGTCATCGCCAAGAACGTACTGGGCATCAAGAGGTCATCCAAATGAATTTCGAACTGAGCGACGAGCAGAAGCTCATCGGCGAAAGCGTCGAGCGTTTCGTCCAGGACAACTACGAGCTGGAAACCCGCCGCAAGCTGGCGGAGCAGGATCCCGGCTTCTCCAGGGACTACTGGGCCCAGATGGCCGAGCTCGGCTGGCTCGCCCTGCCCTTCGCCGAGGAGCACGGCGGCTTCGGCGGCAACCAGATCGACACCATGGTGGTGATGGAGCAGTTCGGCAAGGGCCTGGTGCTGGAGCCCTATCTGGCCAGCATCGTCATGGGCGGGGGCGCGGTGAAGCGCGCCGGCGGCGACCTGGCGGCCGAGGTGCTGCCGAAGGTGATCGACGGCAGCCGCCAGCTCGCGCTGGCTTACGCCGAGCCCCAGTCCCGCTTCGACCTGCACGACGTGACCACCACCGCGAAGCAGGACGGTGACGGCTACGTGCTGAACGGCCACAAGTCGATGGTCCTGCACGGCGCCACGGCGGATCAGATCGTGGTCTCCGCCCGGACCGGCGGCGGCCAGATCGACACGGACGGCATCTCGCTGTTTCTGATCGACGCCGATGCGGATGGCGTCAAGCGCGACGGCTTCCCCACGGTCGACGGCCTGCGCGCCTGCGAGATCGAGCTCAAGGACGTCCGGGTCGGCGCCGACCGGCTGCTGGGCGAGGCCGGCAAAGGCTTCGAGATCCTCTCCGCGGTAGCCAACGACGCCATCCTGGCGCTGGCCGCCGAGGCCGTGGGCGCCATGGAGCGGCTGTACAAGGACACCGTCGAGTACACCCAGGAGCGCGTGCAGTTCGACCACCCGCTGTCGGACTTCCAGGTCCTGCAGCACCGGATGGTGGACATGTTCATGGAGTACGAGCAGTCCAAGAGCCTGCTCTACCGCGCGACCCTCGAAGCCGCCCAGGGTGATGCGGAAACGGCCCAGCGGACCATCCACGCGCTGAAACACCTCATCGGCCGCAACGGCATCTTCATCGGTGAGAACGCCGTGCAGCTTCATGGCGGCATGGGCATGACCGAGGAGCTGGCCATCGGCCACTACTTCAAGCGGATCCTGGTGATCGACAGCCAGTTCGGCAACGCCGACTACCACCTGGAGAAGTTCGCGGCCTGACCCGACGCCGCCACGGACGGCGGCGCTGATATACTCCCCCGGTTCTCGGACCGGGGGAGTTCCTTTCTGATGATCGCCAGGCTGCTGCGCGAGCCGCTGCTGTATTTTCTGCTCGCCGGTGCGGCGCTGTTCTACCTCGCCGACGCCCTCGGCGGGGACACCCAGAGACGCATCGTCGTCAGCGACGCCGAGCGCGCCAGACTGTCCGCTCAATGGCAGGCCCAGATGGGCCGCCCGCCCACCGAGGCGGAGCTGGCCGCCCTGATCGAGCAGTGGATCCGCGAGGAGATCTACTACCGCGAGGCCGTCGCCATGGGCCTCGACGAGGACGACGTCATCATCCGCCGGCGTCTCGCCCAGAAGCTCACCTTCCTCACCGAGGACCTGGCCACCGCGGAGCCGCCCTCCGAGGCGGAGCTGCGCGGCTTCTACGACGACAACGCCGCCGACTACGCCCAGCCGGAGCGCTGGAGCTTCGTGCATCGCTACTTCAGCGGCGAGCGCCGCGACCAGGCCGAGGCCGATGCGCGCGCGGCGCTGGCCGCGCTCGATGGGGGCGAGGCCGACGAGGCCGCCGTCCAGGGCGACCCCTTCATGCTGCAGCGCAGCTACGTGGCCCGCTCCGAGCGCGAGATCGGCGAGCTGTTCGGCCGCGACTTCGCGGCCGCCGTCGCCGCGCTGCCGGTCGGCGGCTGGGCGGGCCCCGTGCGCTCCGCCTACGGCTGGCATCTGGTGCAGGTGCAGGACTACCTGCCGGCCCGCCAGCGTCCCTTCGACGAGGTCGCCGACCAGGTCGTCGCCGATTACCGCCAGCAGCAGCGCCGGCTGGCCAACGAAGCGCGCTACCAGGCGCTGCTGCAGCGCTACGAGATCGTGCGGCCGTGAGATCATTTGCCCGATCCGACCGACGCGCCCGTGGGAGCGGCCTCCCGGCCGCGAAACGGTCGGTCGCGGCCGGGAGGCCGCTCCTACGGGTCCTGCTGATCGTCGTGGCGCTTGGTTTGATTCCCTCCGCAGGGCTCGCCCACGAAGTGCGCCCCGCCTATCTCGAGATCCGCGAGACGGCGCCGGATACCTTTGCCGTGACCTGGAAGCAGCCGGTGCTGGCGGACCGCCGGCTGGCCATCGAGCCGGCGCTGCCGCCGGAGTGCGGACGCGAAGCGGTCCAGCTTCCCGAGCACACCGGGTCGGCGCTGCTGGAGCGCTGGGAGACGCACTGCGACCTCACCCGGGGCACCCTGCGCATCGACGGCCTGGCGGCCACCCTGACCGACGCGCTGGTGCGCATCAGCTATCTGAACGGCGACGTCCGCAGCCAGATCCTCAAGCCCGCCGACCCCAGCCTGGACCTGGCCGCGGATACCCCCGCCATCGGCGGCTACTTTCTGCTCGGCATCGAGCACCTGCTGCTCGGCATCGACCACATCCTGTTCGTGGTCGGCCTGGTGCTGTTCATCCGCAGCCCGTGGACGCTGGTGAAGACCGTCACCGCCTTCACCGTCGCCCACAGCGTCACCCTGGCGCTGTCCGTGCTCGGCCTGGTGGTGCTGTCGCCGGGACCGGTGGAGGCCGTGATCGCCCTGTCGATCCTGTTCCTCGCCCGGGAGCTGATGGTGCCCGAGGCGCGGCGGTCGCGGCTCACCGTGGCGGCGCCCTGGATCATGGCCTTCGCCTTCGGCCTGCTGCACGGATTCGGCTTCGCCGGCGCCCTGGCGGACATCGGCCTGCCCCGGGACCAGCTCGCGGTGTCCCTGCTGATGTTCAACCTCGGCATCGAGGCCGGTCAGCTCGCCGTCATCGCCGCGCTGCTGGCGGCCGGCTGGGCCGCCCACCGGGCCGCCGCCGCCCTGCTGCCGGTGGCCGAGCGTGGCTTCGCCGTGGCCATGGGCTGCGTCGCCGGCTTCTGGACCATCGACCGGGTGCTCGTGCTGTTCTGAGGCCGGGGCCGCCTTGAGAGGCTTCGACCCATGACGTATAACACCGGACTCCACCGGGGAGAGGAGAGCCCGAGCATGCGTACCGTCACCACCCTGCTGACCGCCCTGCTGATCGCCGGCTGCGGCGATACGGGCAGCCCGACCGATCAGGCGGCGGGCGCCGCCGCGGAGGAGCGGCCCTCCGCAGCCAGCTTCGAGGAGGAGTTCCGCCTGGCCCTGGAGACCGCCCGGCCCGGCGACGTCATCGAGGTGCCCGCCGGCACCCACGCCTTCACCCGCAGCGTCACGCTGAATACCGACGGCGTCACCATCCGCGGCGCCGGCATGGACGACAGCGTGCTGAGCTTCGCCGGCCAGATCGCCGGCGCCGAGGGCCTGCTGGTCAATGCCAGCGACTTCACCATCGAGGACCTCGCCATCGAGGACACCGTCGGCGACGCGCTGAAGGTCAACGAGGGCCGCAACATCGTCATCCGCCGGGTGCGCACCGAGTGGACCAACGGACCGGACACGGAGAACGGCGCCTACGGCATCTACCCCGTGCAGACCGAGAACGTGCTGGTCGACGGCGTGGTCGCCATCGGCGCCTCCGACGCCGGCATCTACGTCGGCCAGTCGCGCAACGTCGTGGTGAAGAACAGCCGGGCGGAGTACAACGTGGCCGGCATCGAGATCGAGAACACCGTCCACGCCGACGTGTTCGACAACGTGGCCCGCAACAACACCGGCGGCGTGCTGGTGTTCAACATGCCCGACCTGCCCCAGCTCGGCCACAGCACCCGGGTGTTCGACAACGACATCACCGGCAACAACACGGCCAACTTCGGCGCCCCGGGCAGCGCCGTGGCGAGCGTGCCCGCCGGCACCGGCATCATCATCAACTCCAACGACAAGGTGGAGATCTTCAACAACCGGGTCGGCGACAACAAGACCGCCAACGTGCTGATCTCCAGCGCCTTCAGCGCGGCCTACAGCGGCGAGCGGGAGACCGCCGCCGACTTCGACCCCTACCCCGAAGCCATCTTCATCTACGACAACAGCTTCGGCGAGGCCGGCTCGGCACCGGACCGGGAGGAGCTCGACGCGCTGCGGGTCGGGCTGTTCGGCGAGACCGGCAGCCTGCCGGACATCGTCTGGGACGGCATCGCCAACCCGGAAAGGAACGCCGACGTGGCGGCGATCTGCATCGCCGACGAAGGCGCCGGCTTCGTCAACGTCGACGCCGCCAACGGCTACGCGAGCCCGTCCACCGACCTGGCCCCCCATGCGTGCAGCCACGAGAAGCTGCCGCCGGTGAGCCTCGAGCTCGGCTCCTGAGGCTGACGTGACCGCCCGGCCCCCGGCCCCCGTTCGCTGGCTGCTGACCGCCGGGCTGCTGGCCCTGGCCGCGGCCTGCCAACCCGCGGGGCCGCAGGTGACCGTGCCGGAGCCGGGGTTTCGCCCCGAGCGCCTGTCCGACTGGGGGCTGATCCTGCGCAGCGGCGACCGGCTCGTCCTGGGCGACGGCGTGGAGCCCTATGCGGTGAAGACGCCGCTGTTTACGGACTACGCGCTGAAGCTGCGCACCTACTACCTGCCGCCGGGCGGCGCCATCGGCTATCGCGAGCGCAGCAGCCTCGACTTCCCCGTCGGCAGCGTGGTCACCAAGACCTTCTTCTATCCGGAGCGGGACGGCGTGGCCGTCGCAGCCCAGGACTGGGACGGCGACGTGGCCGGCCTCGACCTGTCGCGCCACCGGCTGATCGAAACCCGGCTGCTGGTGAAGCGGGACGATGGCTGGGAGGCCCTGCCCTACGTCTGGGATGGGGAGGACGCGTATCTGCGTCTCACCGGCGCGGTCCAGCCCATGCAGGTTGCCCTTCCGGACGGGGAACGCACCGGACTGCCCTACGTGGTTCCCGCCCGCAGCGAGTGCGCGGGCTGCCACGCCACCAATCACACCGACGGCCGCCTGGAGCTGATCGGCGTCAAGGCCCGACACCTGAACCGGCCCTACGCCCCGGGCGGGCCCGGCCAGCTCGCCGCCTGGGCGGCGCGCGGCGATCTGCACGGCCTCCCCGACGCGGCCCGCATTCCCGACGTTCCGGCCTGGAACGATGCCGACGCGCCGCTCGACGCCCGCGCCCGGGCCTACCTCGACGCGAACTGCGGCCACTGCCACAACCCGGCCGGCGCCGCGGACACCTCGGGGCTGCTGCTCGACGCCCACACCACGGCGTTCCGCCAGCTCGGCTACTGCAAGCCGCCCATCGCCGCCGGCCGCGGCACCGGCGGCCGCCCCTACTCCATCGTGCCCGGCGCGCCGGACGACTCCATTCTGGTGTACCGGATGGAGACCACGGATCCGGCCACCCGGATGCCGGAGACCGGCCGGTCCCTCACCCACCGGGAAGGCGTGGATCTCATCCGCCAGTGGATCGCGACCCTGCCGGGCCGTTGCGTCTGAGGCTGCCGCGCAGGCCGCTCAGCGCCAGTCGTACACGTACCGCCGAACCAGCACGAAGTTGCTCACCGTCGCCACCGCGGAGCCGAGCGCCAGGGCGATGAGCGGACGGTTCAGCGGCCCCAGCACGAGTACCGTGAACGTGCCGATGTTCAGCGCGGCGCCGAGCACCTGAATGAGCACGTAGCGGGTGAGCCTGGCGCGGCGGATCGACGCGCCGAAGGTGTAGCGGGCGTTCAGCAGGAACGTGGTGATGATCGCGCCGGCGAACGCCACCAGGCGGCTGCCGATCAGCCCCCCGCTCTGCTGGCCGTAGCCGAAGCCGTAGACCAGCGCGGCGAGGATGCCCACGTCCACCGCGAACCCGGCGGCGCCCACCACCAGGAACCGCGCGAGCTGGTGGCGGATTCTCTGACTCAGCTCCTCCGCCACCGGCGTCAGCGGCTCGCCGGCATCAGACCACGGCCTCGATCAGATACGGACCGTCCGAGGCGAGCGCGCGGCCCAGCGCCGCGGCGAAGTCCTCGCAGGTATCGGCCCTGGCCCCGGGCACGCCCTGGGAGGCGGCCAGGGCGACCCAGTCGATGTCGGGCCGGGACAGATCGAACAGGCTGGCCGCCCGCTCGCCGACCTCGTTGATGCCGAGCCGGCGGTACTCCACGTCGAGAATGCCGTAGCGGCGGTTGCGATAGACCACCGTCACCACCTTGAGCTGCTCCCGGGCCGCGGTCCACAGGAACTGGTTGGTGTACATGGCGCCGCCATCGCCGAGCAGCGCGAACACCGTGCGATCCGGACAGGCCAGCGCGGCGCCCACCGCCGCCGGGCCACCCTGGCCGATGGCGCCGCCGGTCAGGTGCAGCCAGGCGTGGCGCACGCTGCGCTGCATCGCCGGCACGGCAGCGCCGCCGCCGCCGGAGTCCGACGCGACGATGCAGTCGTCCGGCGCCAGCGCCGCGAGAATCTCGCTCACCGACCGGGTCGACAGCGCGCCGCCGGGCAGCTCCGGCCGGACCGCCGTCACCACGGGACCCTCCGCGCCGGCACCGAGGTCGTCCGCCAGCGCGGCCAGCGCGCCGGCGCCGTCCTCGTGGCGGTGCGCCAGACGCAACACCCGGGTGTCGGCGGGCACCAGATCGCTGGGCTGCTGCTGGTAGGCGAAGAAGCTGACCGGCGCCTGGGCGCCCACCAGCACCAGGGTCGACACGCCGCTCAGCACTTCGCGGATCTGCTCGGGAAAGTACGGCAGCCGGCCGATGGCGGGCAGGCCGGGTCCGGAATCCACCCGGGCCGGGAATGTGGTGGTCAGCACCCGGCAGCCGGTGCGGGCAGCCAGCCGGCCCGCGGCGCGCACGCCGGCTTCCGTCAGCGCGTTGCCGTCCATGAGCAGCAGCGTGCCGGCATCGAGACCGGCGGCGGCCACCGACGCCACGGCGGCGTCATCGAAGGCGCGGTAGCGCTGGGGCAGCGAGCGGTTCGACGGCGCCGGCCGGCCCGGCCCCCACGCGCAGTCAGCGGGCACGACCAGGGTGGCGATGCTGCCGGCCGGATCCGGTCGTGGGGTGAGCGCGGCGGCCACGGCATCCCAGGCGTCGTCGCCCAGGCTGTCCGCCGTGCGGCTGGTCCTGACCCACGAGGACACCGGCCGGGCGATGCCTTCGATGTCCGCCGTCAGGGGCGCGTCGTAGGGCACGTGGTGCACGGCGTGCTCGCCGATGACGTTGACCAGCGGCGTACCGGCACGCCGGGCGTTGTGCAGGTTGGCGATGCCGTTGCCGAGGCCGGCGCCGAGGTGCAGCAGCGTCATGGCGGGCGCGCCCCGCATGCGGCCGTAGCCGTCCGCCGCGCCGGTGCACACACCCTCGAACAGGCACAGCACCGGCCGCAGCGCGGGCGTCCCGTCGATGGCTTCCACCATGTGCATCTCCGAGGTGCCGGGGTTGGCGAGGCACACCTCGACGCCGGCGTCGGTCAGGCTGCGGATCAGGGTGTGCGCACCGTTCGGCGAATTCTGCTGCACCGGTAGTCCTCCCACGAACGAAGCGCGCAAGCTTACGGGGCGGGCTCCGACCCGGCAACCGGAGGCGCCCGGCCGGGGTCAATGGTCCTCGCGTCGATCGCCGCCATTGTCGCCGGCCAGGCCCTGCGCGGCCCGGGCTCCCCGCTTCTTCCGGGACGCCTTCGGTTTGCGGCGCAGCTCCGGAAACCGCTGCTCCAGGATCGGGCGCAGGCCGTGCTCGAAGGCCAGGTAGCCCAGCCCCAGCAGCACCAGGGCCCAGGCGCCCATCCGGTCGAGCAGCAGGGCGGGCCAGACGAAGGCCATGGCCATGTTGGCGAGGGACATGAAGCCCAGCCGGAACAGGTACTCGACGAGCTGATCGGTGACGAAGTCGAGAATGCCGCCGCTGGCGTCGAATTCCGAGACCACCAGGCGGATCTCCAGCCAGAGGAAGGTGACCACGTAGCCGAGCCCGTAGAGGCCGCCGCCCCGGGCGGCCCAGAGCCGCAGCAGGCCGTCGCGCATCAGGGTGGACGCGGACCGGGGATCCTCCCAGACCATCCGCGCATGGCGGGCGTGACGCGCCAGGCGGCG
>MDTG01097701.1_pt1 | contig 25023 bp, 25 predicted proteins | sample 811421 | NCBI WGS metagenome assembly MDTG01 (sample SAMN05326645, study PRJNA326480) | marine metagenome | isolation source: seawater | place: Pacific Ocean: South East | collected 2011 | reverse complement strand
TAAAGATATAGTGTCAAATAACATCCCTAAAGTTTCATTTGGAAACCCTAACATAAGTAATGCTCTTGTATTAATCTGAGGAAATTTTTTTAAAACTTCTGAAGCAGCAATAAATGTTTCAACAGTTCCAGGTTTTTTTATTTCTTTTAAAATTTGTGGATTTCCGGACTCAATACCGATATGTAAACCTATGCAACCACTTTTGTGGGCAGCCTCTACAATTTCATAATCTTTTAAGGAATGCGCGATGACTCCATTAGTAGCATCCCAAGTAATATTTAAATTTTTTTTAACCATGTTATTAAATAGTTCCAAAGTTCTTTTTGTATCTTTAAGCAAATCATCATCCAACCAAACAATATGTTGAACGCCGTGTTCGTTTTTTAAATAAGATAGCTCGTCAATTACTGAGTCTACTGTTCTGTGTCTTACTGTTTTACCGTGATAAGTTCTTACATTACAAAAAGTACAGGCTGCACGACAACCTCTATTTGATTGAGCCGTAGAAACAATAGTCCCCTCTTTTAGAGTGCCATGCCAAGAACCTATAACTCCAAATTTTGAGTGGTCTTTAATATCCATTAAATCATATGCAGGCATAACGCTCATAGTATGAGTGTCTGGCACTATTCTTTTATTAAATACAACCACATCTTCTTTATTTTTAAAAGCAAACTGTGCTAAATTTTTTACACTTTCTTCACCATTAATTATTTTTAATAAATTAGGTAAAGCCAAATCTGCTTCGAACAAACAAACAAAATCAATATTATCATTTAGGTCTTTGATAACGCCTTCTATGTCATGAGATACATGCACACCTCCAACTAGTAAGGGTATGTTTTTGAACTCTTTTTTTATCAAGCTGCAAACATTCTTAAATGAATTATGAGTTACAGAAAATAAACAACTTACACCAATCAAATCTGGTTTAAATTTTTTAATTTTATTTATAATTTTTGTCTGCCATACATTTGTATAATTAAATTCTTTGTTTTCATCGTGATAGTAAACTTCTTTCAATACTTCATGATTCAAATTTATTATATCTACTTCATATGATATATTGCGTAATTGAGCTGCCAAAATTCCTACGCCGTAAGATGGATAATTGTTTCCTCTACCCCTTCGAGCAACGTTGTAATCAAAAATTTTTTCGTCAACATCTGGGGGGTTAACAAACAGAATTCTCTTTACTTTTTTTCCATTCATAACTTTTTGAATATGGTTTTCTGCTAATTGAAAGTCGTCTAAGTCAATCTTTGAAGTTTTTATGTTTTCTTGATGGATGTAACTCATAAATTTTTTTTAGCTTTAATTTTCTTTTATCTGTAAAGTATTAAACAAAAAAAGCCATCTGCCTGAAGAGTCTTGCCAGTTTACTTCATTGTTATTAACTTTGTCCATTTCAATCGGATCGCAACCGTGTTTAAGAGTTGGGTAGGCAAAAACCATATCTCCTTTATTTACTTTCTCGTCTATTGAAATTTTATTAGAATTAATATCTAGTAGGTTTAATCCACCAGAATTATATTCTTTACCTGGTTCTGACATATATAAAATTGCAATTGTTTTTACTAAATTGTCTGGATCAGAATGATAGTCCATGAAACCAGCTCCTTTAGGATAATGATGCACTTGTAGTCTATTTATAAGACTTTTATTTATTTTTTCGCTATTACCATTAATAAAGTTAAACAAATTTAATATCTCACCGAAATAATTATATACTTTGTATTCATCTTTATTCCATTCAAAAAAACAAAATACATGAGCGCATTTCTTAAGCTTAAAATGTTTTGACTTATTATCTATTTGGTGAAAATTAGGTGCTCCATAGTAAGGATCATGCCAAGATTTTTCTGTAGACATTCCATAGTGAAATATATTTTTTCTCAAAGTATTTACTATTTTTTTTGACAAGACATTTTTTACAATAAAAACATTCCCTTTTTTTAACTCCATTATAAAATTTTCTCTATCCTTTAATACTGTTGACCTAAACTCTTGATATTCAATCTTCTTAATTTTATTAATAAAATTTGGTGACTCCATATTAATAAAATTTTGTGATTTTATTTGTTGTGAACTGCTCATCTCTTCATAATACTCTTAGTTTTTTTTTTGTATTTGAAAATTATAAATAATAATAATTCGATACAAGTAGCAAAAAATAATGATGAAATCAAAGTATTTCCATAAAAAGGAATTGCTAAAATGAAACATTCGATTAATCCTCCAACTGTATAACCATAATTTCCAAGGGTCCAAACTCCAAAATTAGTTATTATAAAAAAAATTAATGTTGATAGACATAAACCTAAATATCTAAATTGAATATTTTTTAAAAAAAAATTAGAAATTAGACTAATTGCTAAAATGCTTCCCCAAGTCCAGTGTGTTAATAGATGATAACCAATTATAAAATCGGTTATGATAAAGCTTATAAGAACATAAAATAATTTATTTTGTCCAAAAATATATGGAACATAAAAACTTAAGGCTATAGCAATAGTAAAATTTGGAGGATGTGGTATGAACCTACTTATCGCTAAAGCAGAGAATATTCCTAAAAAAATATTTAGATTTTTCATATTAATCTCATTATCTCATTAATTGAAGTTAATATCTATTCCTAAAAGATAAACCAATCCTTCTTCTTTCTTGGTTATATGTATCTGGTCTTTGATAAACTTCATCTGTCAAATTAAAAATATTTAAAGACCAAATTAAATTTGAAATTTCTTTTGATAATGATAAATTCATAATATCAGTGCTATCAATTTTTGCTCGTGCGGTGCCATTCTTCCAATCTTCAGTTTTGCCTACATGCCTATAGTCATATTTTATATTAAACGGACCAAAAAAATTTGATTTAAGCTTTCTAGAATAGTTGATGCCAAATTGTTTCTCTGGTCTTCTGAGTTGAGGTCTGCCATTCCCTTCTCTGCTTTTAGAAAATGTACTTGAAAAAGTTACTTTTTGATTTTCATCACTCAATATTAAACTATTTTCTAAACCTTCTTGGTTAATATCAATTATTTCATTATAGCCACCAGTGGATGAGCTTCTATTCAAAACATCTGAAACCGAACTTTTATATGCTGTACTTTCTAAAGACAAAATATCAGATAAGTTATACTTTAAAGATAATTCACGTGTTAAACTAGTTTCAGGCTTTGTTGTTTTCATGGGCTTGAAACTTCCACTGGCGTTTGCTCCATGTAAAACATAAAGGTCAGGATGCCTTAATCCTGTGGACTCAGAAAAACTTAAAGAAAATTTATCAATTAATTTTGTTACATTCATTCTATAAGTAAGATTTTCTTGACTATATTTATGGCTATCACCTCTTAGGTGAAATGAAAAAATGTTGGTCTCATCAAATTTATATCCTAAATTAGAAAATAATCCTAAATTATCAGAGTGGCCCTTTGCTGATGACCCCCACGTACCGTGAATTTTAAAATCTCCTTTGTTATAATTATAATCGCTTCCAAAACTTAAAGATAAATTATCATTAAAATTTAATTTTTTTTCTCCCCTAACTGTATAAGACTGAGAGTAATATTTATTTTTTACAGCTGTATCATAATATCTATCATGAATATGAACGTGGGCATTAAGAATATCCTCAGATTTATTTTTCTTTCTTTCCAAACTTGTCTGAAATGCATACAGTATATTATCTGCGTTAGCATTTGCATCATCCCAACTATCATAACCGCTATCTGTCTTTCTCATGTAACCTGTTGCTTTAATTTTTGTATCATCGTTTAAAAATTTCATTGAATTATAGTTAAGTGATAGATTTTTTGCACCATCAAGGTCAGTGGATGTATTCTGAGTACTTAATTCTTCAATTTGTGAAGAGCCAGCTTTAATATTATGATGCCAACCATTATCTCCTAGATAAGTATAATTTCCCTCTAAAGAATTAGTTCTACTTCCTGAGCCACTGAAAGATAAAGAATTTTGATAATCAATGTCTGTAACAAAATTAATAGCTCCACCAATTGCGGCTGGGCCAAATATAGCTCCGCTCGCTCCTTTATAAATCTCAATTTGTTGCAACCCTTGTAAAAAATCATAACCAAAATCAAACATAGCCTTAGGGGAACTTTGATCATTAATAGGTATCCCATTAAGCAACACTAATGTATGGTTTGAATTTGTGCCTCTCATAAAAACTGATGTTTTTTGACCTCGTGGTCCGTCGCTGTATACATCAACTCCTACGACTTGCTCTAAAACGCTTCTTACATCTTTATAGCCAGACTCGTTCATTTGTTTTTTTGTAATTATAGTTTTCCCAACTGTGTCTGATGTTATGTTTGAAGTATTAGGAGCCTTAAAAATAGTTAAACAAGGTTTACCATTAATATTTTTCCATTCACAATTTTCTAGTTCTTTACTTTTTAAAGGGAAACTAATTAAAAAAAATAATATAATTATTGCTATTGTTTTCATTTTCATAAAACTGCTATTTTTTCTTAAGGGATAGTTTTTTTGCGTCGGTAAAAAAATAATCTCCAGAATATTTACAATGCTTAAGTACTTCTTTCCAATCATTTTTTTTTAACATAGTTGTTCCTAAGACTGTCCAGTCTTTAAAAAGCCAATAATCTTTTTCATTTTCGTATGTTGCTAATGTAATAAAACTTTTTCCATTTGACAATCTCTGAATTTTTTTAATGCACTTAATTGCATCACCAAGTGTAAGTGTGTAAACAACACCCAAAGCTAAAACAAAATCATACTTATTTTTTTTAGTCTTAAAGTTTATAAAATCATCAACTTTTGAAATATCTTTTCTTACAGTTTTAAGTGTTTTTGAAATAGCATAGTCAGAAGTTTCTAATCCTTGTACTTTTATCCTGGGGTTAATTGCCTTGAATTCATGTAATAAGAAACCTTTTTCGGAAGCTAATTGTAAAACCTTAGAGCTATTTTTTAATGAGTATCTCTTGATAATATTTTTTGCAATTTTGGCCCATCTGCCATCGTATTTATATCCGCCATATCCGTAATCACGTTTACCATCAAAAAAATTTTTATCCCTTTTTGAAGCTACTATTCTATGTTTTATTGTTCTTATATTTTTTCCAACAAACCTTGGATTTTTAGGGTTAGGATATGCGCCTAGTAAGTTAAATTCTCTCACTTTAATTAATCTTTTTTTAATTTACTTACGACTTCTTTCATCCAAGGTCCCATATCTTTATAATGGGCGGTAGTAATTATATTTTTATCAATTACCGCTGGCAGATCTGTATATATAGCTCCAGCATTTAGTAAATCATCTTTCATACTGTAGTATCCAGCAATTTTTCTATCTTTAACTACTTTTGCTGAAATCAAAAGTTGTGCTCCACTACAAATACATGCAATCAATTTTCCTTGAGCATTAAAATTAGTTATAAAATTAATAATTTTTTTTTCTTGTCTAATTTTTTCCATCGCCTTTACACCGCCTGGTAAAACCAGAATATCGTAATCAGCAGGGTTAATTTCATCAATTTTTTTTATTTCTTGATCTTTATTAGGCGGAAGAGTAGTACCTAAAAAACCCTTCACAGGTATACCTTCTGGTAAACAGACATCCAGTTTGACTTCTTCTTCTAGTAAACGGTAGTAAGGGTAAATAAATTCATGATCTTGGGCTAAGCTTCCTGATATGATTATACCTTTTTTCATTAATCTAAGTAATTACTATTTAATTCTTCTCTTGGCAAGAAAGGATACATATCCTCAAATTCTGTTGGTATACTTTTTCCATTTTTATCTCTTCTATTGATCGCTTTTGGTATTTGCTCTTCATCTGGATTCATCATCAACTCACATATTACAGCGCCTTTAATACTTAAAACTTTTTTTATCTTTTGAAACAAATTATTTTGTCTGGGAATTTTTAAATATTTCATTTTATGGGCTTCCGCCATTTTTTTATAACTTGGAAAAGATAGACCGCTAGAATTATCTGCTCCCATAATTCTACCCTTAAAACCTAAAATCTGCGTTTGTTTAATAGTTAAGTATCCACCATTGTTAAATATAAAAATTTTCATTGGAATCTTGTTGTGCATTACTGTAGCTAATTCTTGTATATTCATTTGGAGCCCCCCTTCACCCGTTAAACAAATAATGTCTTTTTTTTTGTTTTTATGAGCAAAATATGTTCCTATAGCTGCGGGTAGCCCCCATCCCATAGGAGCATGACCAGAATTTGTATAAAAGTTTTTCGTTTTATTTATCTTTAAAGCTTGATGCGAAGTTGTGAAAGAAAAACCCATATCAGTTACGATTGAATGTTTTTCATTTATTAATTTTGATAATGTGTGAATAAAAAAATAAGAATTAACAAATTTTTTTTCATCAATCATTTTGGGTATTAAGATTGGATATTTTTTTCTCACATTTTTACAAAAAGAAAGCCATTTTTTTGGGGAATTGTAATTTTTGAGTTTACCATATAAAAGCTCCAAGAATTTCTTTGCATCACTTCTTATTTTAATATCAATTTTTAAGTCTGTTTTATTTAGCTCATGCTGATCTACATCAACCATTACTTTGCATTTTGAATTTGAAGCAAATCTTTTTGCATTATATCCAGTCACCATATAAGGAAGCCTTGTTCCAATTGATAAATAGAAATCACAATTTTGAACAATAAAATTTGATCCGCGCTCACCAAATGCTCCAGGTCTTCCACAATACATTTTATGCCCGTGAGAAATTATATCATCAGCATTCCATGTTAGGACAAATGGAATTTGATATTTGTTAAAGAATTTCTTTACTAAGTTTTCACCTTCTGCAAGTCTTACTCCATGCCCAAGGTGTATCAACGGTCTTTTAGAATTTTTAATAATTTTTACTATTTTGTTAATTTTGTTATTTGGAATAAAAATATTTTTTTTTTCTTTAAAGCTCAATTTTAAAATTTTTTTTTCATCTATCCAAGCGTTTTGAATATCTGCTGGGATGTCTAAAAATACTGGACCAGGTCTTCCTTTGATTGCAAGAGAGAAAGCTTTTTCAAGTTCAAAATTTATTAATTCAGGTTTTGTAATCATTTTTGAGTATTTTGTTATAGGTTTTACTAAATCAATAATATTTATTTCCTGGACGCCAATTTGTCTTTTTTGGGTATTTTTAATTGTTTGATTTAAGAAAACTTGGCCAGATATGAAAACAACTGGGATTGAGTCAATCCATGCTGAACTTACTCCGGTAAGAGTGTTTGTTCCACCAGGACCAGTGGTTACAAAGCAGCAACCAATTTTTTTTTTCGCTCTTGCATAACTTTCTGCAGCAAACGAAGCAGCTTGTTCGTGATGATGGGATACATATTTCATTTTTTTTGATTTATATAAAGCATCACATAAAAATATGGATCCTCCCCCACTCACAGTAAACACTGTGTCAATTCTTTTTCTTTCAAGAAATTTTACAACAAAATCGGCTAATCTAATCATTACTTTCCAAATAACTCAATAAACTCTAACAACATCTAGCTGTTTATTAATTTTAAATACTTTAGACAGAACCTTAAAGTCACTGGTTCTTACAATATCGCCATGAGATAAAACTTTTCTATAGTTTTTATCTACAATTGAACCACCTAATATAGCAAATATTGTATTTGATTTATTTTTAAGAATTTTTGAAAAGTTTTTATGAACTTCAAGACTTACTGTTATATTATCAAAATTAAATATTTGTTTTAAATTAGGTTTTGGTTTTTTAAATTTTATATAATCAGAGTCTACCTTCTTAGTGAATTTTTTTCCCTCGTATGATTTATTTTTTCTTCCATACGCATCTTTAAATCTTACAAGATCATTTTTATCAACAGGAGTTTCGAACTCTAAAGCTAAAAGGCCTTTTTTTGATAAAGATTTTATTGAGTGGAATAAACCTCTTGCGATCATTCTTTTTGATGGAGATTGATGTATTTCTGATCTTTTTTTCCACAAACCTAATTGAAATAAAGCTTTTCCTTTAATTAAAATGAACCCACTTTTTTTAAGTGGATGGCAATGTAAAGAGGTAGTTTTATTATATTTTATTTTTAATAATGTTACACAAAGGTCATTTTTTTTTCTATAAATAACGTATTCCTCGCCCCAAGGCTTTATTACAACTTTGTTATCGTAAAAAGAATTTTTAATCATAACTATCTATTATAAAAATTTTTAATTCTATTTGCCATATAATTTATTTCCTTAATACCTAAATATTGATGTATTGGAAGAGTTAAAAGTTTCTTAGCTTGTTGATTAGCAGTTTTAAAATCTGCTTGATTTAGTTTTAGATTTCTAGAAGCTTTTTGTTTATTAAGTGGAATTGGATAATGTATTTTTGTTTCGATTTTATTTTTAAATAAATACTTCATAAGAGCATCTCTTTTTCTAAATAAACACATATAGAGTGCAAAAGTTTCTGTATAACCTTTTAATCTTTTAGGGATTATAACATTTGGATAGAGAGGTTTTAAAAGTCTATCCATTAAAACAGCATTTGCGTTTCTTTTTTTAATAATAAAGTCAATTTTTTTAAGTTCTTTTGTGGCGATGATAGCTTGTAAAGGTTGAAGCCGATTATTAACACCCCAAAAATCTATTTGATCTCTATTAATCATTCCGTGATTTCTAAATTTTTTTAACCATTTGAATATCTTAATATTATTAGTTGTTACCATTCCACCGTCACCCATAACATTTAGTGATTTTAGTGGATGCATACTAAAAGCATTTACTAAACCAAAAGTGCCTGGTGATTTTCTATTTAATTTAGCTCCTATGCCCATACAAGCATCTTCGATAACTACAAGATTAAATTTTTTGGCCACCTTCATTATATGACTCATGTCGGGTGATGCTCCCCCCCAATGAACAGGTAAAATTGCTTTTGTTTTTTTGCTTATTTTTGACTCAATTCTTTTTACATTAATTTGATATCTGTCGTCACAATCAACAAAAATTGGTTTTGCTCCACATGCAACTATGGCGCCTGCTGTGGCGTAGAATGAGTTGCACACTGTAATTACTTCATCACCCTTTTTTACTCCGATTGCTTTTAAGCAAAGCACTAGTGCATCTGTTCCGTTATTTGTTGAAATACAATATTTTACACCAATATATTTCGCAAATTTTTTTTCAAAAATTTCTACATAGGGTCCTAAAGTAAATTCTGTAGACTTTGCAAGTTTCCTCCACTCTTTTATATAAGGATTAATATTTTTGAATTGCTTGCTTAAATAATTAAATGGAATTTTCATTTTTATAAAATTTATTAATGGAATTAACTACATAAACAATGTCTTTTTTTTTTAAGTGCTGATGGTGAGGAAATGATAAGACGTTTTTTACTAGAAATTCTGCTTTTGGAAAATCACCTTTTTTATAACCCAAAATTTTAGTTGCTTTGTGTAAATGAAGTGGGGTTTTGTAATAAACGAGTGACTGAATTTTTTTTTTTGCTAAATACTTTTGAAGTTTATCTCTTTTCTTTGATAATGTAATGAACATTACATGAGCATCTGTATAGTTTTTTCTAGGCGGAATAATTTTAACATTATTCGAAGAAATTAAATTTTTATAAATTTCAATGTTTTTATTTCTATTTTTAATTACTTGCTTTAGTTTTTTTAACCTTATATTTAATATTTCTGCTTGAATTGAGTCTAATCGTGAGTTTACTCCATTTATTTCAACTTCATCTCTCCTTTTTAAACCATGATTTCTATAAAGTTTAATTTTTTCATATAGTTTTTTTTTATTTGTAATTATAAAACCACCATCACCAATTGCATTTAAGTTCTTTAGTGGGTGTGTTGAGAACGCCGATATATCTCCGTAAGTGCCAGCATGTTTGTTTTTGTAATATGAACCCATAGCTTGAGCTGCATCTTCAATGATTAAAAGATTATGTTTTTTTGCAATTTTTTTTATCTTTTCCATATCACACATTCGGCCAGTCCAATGAACAGGCATAATAGCTTTAGTTTTTTTTGTAATAGATTTTTCAATTAAATTAACATCAATATTTAGATCATCATCTACATCCACAAAAACTGGCTTGGCTCCAACATGAATGATAGAATTAACAGATGCAATAAAAGATACTGGAGAAGTTATAACTTCATCTCCCTTTGTTATTCCAAGAGACCATAGCGACATCATTAAAGCATCCGTCCCTGAGTTAAGTCCTAAACAATATTTTGATTTTGTGTACCTGCAAATATTGTCCTCAAAATTTTTTACTTCCTTAGTGAGCACAAGATTGCCTTTTTCTAAAACTTTTTGAATAGCTTTCATTATCTCAGTTTTTTCTTCCTGAAATCTTTTTTTTAAATCTATTACTTCTACTTTCATGATTTGCACAAAATATAATTTTTAACTCCCGACTCTAAGTTTTTTAATTCTATATTTTTGAAATTTTTTTTTAATAGTTTTACGTCAAATGGTCTATAACCATTATGTGGCATGGGACCTTTTCTCTCTATTTTTTTTATAGATTTATCATTTTTTAGGAGTTTGTTCATTATTAATGCTATTTTTTTAAAAGTATAAGTTTTACCTGTAGCAGCATTAATTATTCCTCTTCCCTTTTTAAGAATACACTCCATTATAATTGATATAACGTTTTCAATGTAAATATGATCTCTTTTTTCTTCACCATTACCAAAAATTGAAATATTTTTTTTTCTTTTAGCTAAATTTAAAAATTGATTAGGGCCGTATCCATTATGCGTATCTCCAGGACCGTAAATGAGAGTGGGGCGTATAATGCAGATTTTATCTTGAAAATTAGAACGCAACATCCATTCCCTCTTTAAATGCATTTTTCCATGAAAAGAGTCGGGTTTTGTTTTAGATTTTTCTGTAATTTTTTTTTTGCTATCAGAGTATACCGCGTCTGAACTTATATAAACTAAGTTACTTAAATATTTTCCTCTTAAGGCTTTGCAAATATTTTTGCACATCTTTAAATTATTTTTTAACATTTTTATATTTTTGGTCGGCGCCTCCGCAGAGATAAATATAACTAAGTCAGCTTTTTGAATTTTTCTTTTTAATAAAGGTATCGAGTAAACTTTCCTTAAATCTAATTTACTTCTACCAATTGACTGAAATTTAATTTTATTTTTTCTAAATCTTTTTTGCAAATTTTTCGAAATTATGCCACTTGAGCCTAATATTATGATATTTTCTGGTTTCTTCTTTTTTTTATTAAGAAATTTAAATTTCATAATTATTTCCCAATAGTGAAGTATTTTTCACAATTCTTCTCAATATGTTTTTTAAGAATTCCAAAAGGATCTATTACAATTTTTTTTTTTATATTATTTTTTTTTAAGTATTTTAAAACAAAATTTATATTTTTCCAATTTGTCATGAATATTAGAATTTTAGAATTTTTTATAACTTCACAAATTTTACTTGATTTATTTAACTTTAAAGAAGACTGACTTGTTTCGACATAAGGATCATAGGTCTTAAACTTCTTTAAATTAGAATTTTTTATTAATTCTATTGCTGGAGAATTTTTTATTGAGTTTGTATTGTCTTTATAGGCAAGTCCAAATATTCCTACTAAATAATCTTTTTTTTTTTCTCTCATTAAGATTTTTGTTACCCAATTCTTCATAAATTCAGAATTTTTTATATATGCTTTTATTAGGTCATTTCCGGGTTTATCATTTTTAATCATTGTTTTAATTGTGAACATATCTCGTTCTAAGTTACCTCCTGAAATACCGAGTCCTTCATTAATATAAGCATTTTTGCCTATTCTTTTATCCAATTTAAGAGCTGGTTTTATTTCTGACCAGTCAGCAGATATTTTCTTACTCAACCTTGCTAATAAATTTGAGGCAGTTATTGATGATGCCAAAAGAATATTTATAGAAATTTTTGCAAATTCAGCACTTTCATAACTCATTTCTATGATTGGGCAATTAAAGCTTTTTAAAAACTTAGAATATTTTTTTGGTAAAACTTTTGAAGAGCTGCCAACGATTATTCTTTCAGGTTTTAATGCTCTTTTTAAAGATTGTCCAAAAATTAAAGTTTCAACTTGATAAAATAGTCTTCTATTGTCAAAATTTATTGATCTAGTAAAACCTGGTTTTACCTGAGATAAAATAATTAAAATTGTTTTTGAGCTTATATGTAATAGTGTTTTTTTTATTAATTTCTCCAACAGTTTAGTATCAGATTTACCTTTTTTGTTTGTTTTGAGGTCTAAAGATACAAAGATTAAGTCTAATTTTTTTAAATTTTTAAAATCGTTAGAAAAATAAATTCTTTTTCTATTTTTAATCAACTTTTTTTTTAATCCTGGCTCCTTGTATATAATTTTAAATTTCTTTAGATTTTCAATAATTTCTTTTCTTGGATCAACGCCTATTGTTGTAAATTTTTTTTCTGCACTTGCAGCCAAATAATTTAGACCTAAATGTGATAGTCCAACGAAACCAATTTTCATTAAATTTTTTGGAGTAATTTATTAATTTTTATGTCTTTATCTATGTTGAAAAATTTTTTATTTTTTAAATTTTTTTTTACAAAATCATTTTCTAATTTCCAGGTAGGATCACCTTTTTTAAAGAAGAATTTTTTTTCCTTTGGTAGCCCAGAAGGAAATTTTCTTTTTCTTAAAGATAAAGAACTTTTTGACCATTTGCACAATGAATGAATATGAGCTGAACCCTTAGAGCCAATAACATCAAGAAAAAAAGAATTTTTCCACATTGTGTAGGTCATTTCTAAAACAACTAATATTTTGCCTATCTTTAGAGAAATTAATGCATAATCTGGCGATTTATTTTCAAATTTATTTGAACTTAATATCTTAATTTTATCTATCGGTTTATTAAATAAGTATAAGCACATATCAATAAGATGTGATCCTAGATCACTAATAATTCCTTGCTTTTGATCTCTCCAAAGACTTTTTTTAACTAAGTATGAAGTTCCATTGCCGTAAAAAATTTTAAAATAATATATTTTTCCTAATTGTTTATTTTTAATTATCTTTTGTAACTTTATTAAAGAGGGCTCAAATCTGTGATTGTAAGCTGTATAAAAGAAAGATTTATTTTTTTTAATAATTTTATTTATCATCTTTAAGTTTTTTTCCAAACCAATAAATGGTTTTTCTACTAAAATATTTTTTTTATTATCTATTAAATATCTAATTAAGCTTTTTTTTTGATCGTCAGGTGTACAAATGTAAGCTGAGTCATAAATAGATAACGGAACCTCCTTTATATTTCTATATTTTGCCTTTTTGTATTTATCTACAGAGGCCACAAAATTTTTTCCAAGGAACTTTTTTCTTTTATTTCCTTGAACTCCCATCCCAATAACAATGGTTTTCATATTAATGATTAAATATTAAATTTTAAGGATTTTTCTAACTCGTTTATCTTTTCAATTATCATACTTTTTTTTACAGCAACATTACCTTCAACTTCGCACTCGCATGCAGCTGCAACAGAACCTAATATATTTGCAGCTACAATTGATTTAGTTGAAGATAAACATAAAGATGCATATGCCAATAAAGCATCTCCTGCACCAACTGCATCTACGATTTTTTTAGCAAATGAAGGTGTGGCAAAGGAAAGGCTTCTGTTTTGTTTGCTGACAGTAACAGTTCCTCTTTCACCTAATTTTAGTATAAGATTTTTGAAACTGGATAATTTAGATAAATCTCCTGTCAATTTACTTATACTTGAATCTTGATCAGCAAGAGAAAATCTTACTTCTTTTTCATTAGGTGTAATCAGATCAAATTTTTTAAAATCTGTTATATTACCCCACCGAGAGGCCACCTGACTATCGGCAACTTTAATAACATTTTTTTTTAAACATTCGGTTAAATTTTCAATATTTTTTTTATTAAAAATACCATGCCTAAAATCACTAAAAATTATAAGATCACAATTTTCTTTTTTTATAAATGACTTAATTGCCTTAAAAATTTTATCAGATATTGGCTGGTTATCAACTTTATCGACTTTCAAAAGTTTATAACCATTAGAAATTATAGTATTTTTATTTGTTGTTGGTCTTGTCTTGTCAATTATTGCATTAATTTTAATTTTATCTTCTTTGAATTCTTTGATTACAAGTTTTTTTAGTTCATCATTACCCAATACTGTTGTGAGAGTAACTTGAGCTCCCGCTTCTTTAAGATGCTTTGAGACAATTCCTGCACCTCCAATATAATTTTTCTTTTCCTGAAATAGAACACTTGGAGTTGGAGTTTTTGTATGCCCTCCAATAAGAGAGGTATTTGTATAAGTGTCTATGATCATATCGCCTATAACATGTACTTTAATTTTCTTAAAGTTTTTTGGCACTTCTCTTAGCCATTTGAAAGATATCTTATTTCTTCTCATTAGTTCTAATAATTTAAAATTACTAATCTCTGGCTCAGCAATACTTAATAATTTCGTAGAAGAATAAATAACGTCTCCAGGAGTAAAAATTATATCTCCCCCATTTTTTGTGACTACATCTTCCTCTTCTTTAGTAGCAGGTGGTAATCCTGATGAGTTATATTCAAAACCCTTTGCAAAATAGTCTGGTTTTATACTTTTAATTAAACTTAATGGTTTTTTATTATGATCTATAATCACATAATCTACCATTTCGAAGGCAGCCAAATTTATAGCCCTGATATTTTGCGGTACAAATGGTCTATAAATCCCTTTTTGGATAAACTTATCTGCTGTTATACTTACAATTAAAATATCAGCTTTAGATTTAGCATAAGTTAAGTGCCTAACATGGCCTGGATGAACTACATCAAAATTTCCGTGACATAAAATTACTTTTTCTTTTTTATGTTTACCACTTATCTTTTTTTTTAAATTTTTTAGATTTAAAATTTTTGAATAATATTTTGGATTTTTTTTTGAGCTCATTTTTTTAAGAAACTAAACCATGTTTTAGTTGCAAGTTTAATTTTATCTGGTGTCCATAATGGAGCGTCTTTCCATTTTTGAATATCTTTTAACATTTCTTTAATTCCATCACTAAATTCAATTTCAGGTTTCCATTTCAATATTTTATTTGCTTTATTAATGTTCGCACATGATTTCATTGGTTCGCCAGGCCTGTCAGGAATTTTTACTGTTTTACCACCAATTAACTTTGCTAAATAATTTACAGTTTTTGGTTTACCTGTTCCAATATTAAAGTACTCTCCAGATTTCTTAATTATTGATGCTTTGTAAAAAGCTTTAGCAACATCTGTTACATGCACGAAATCTCTAGATTGATTTCCATTGCCAACAATTGTTAATGGCTTGTTACAAATTTTTTGTTTAAAAAAAACTCCAATTACAGCACCATATGCCCCCGTAGTTCTTACTCTAGGTCCATAAGCGTTAAAAATTCTTATACTATTGACCGGCAAACCATATACACGACTCCAGTGAAGGGCGGCTTTTTCCCCCAAGAATTTGCTTAAAGCATAAGGATGTTCCAGGGAAATTTTATTAGTTTCTGAAACAATATTTTTTGTTTTTCCATAACAAGACGCAGAAGCAGCATAAACAAATTTTTTTACTTTTGCTTTTCTTGAAGCTTCCAGAACATTTACAGTTCCTTGAACATTGGTCATCATGTAATTATTTGGATGTTCAATTGAAGGTACAATATCACCTATACCAGCAAAGTGGTAAACGTAATCTACATCTTTAAATAATCTTAAGTCTTTAATTTTTTTTCTTATATCAATTTTTTTTAAAATAAAATTTTTATTTTTGATATGCTTAAGAATATTTTTTTTATGACCACCTACAAGGTTATCTATTACTATTACTTTATATTTTTTTGACAGAAGTAGATCCACCATGTGACTTCCTATAAAACCTGCTCCACCAGTAACTATAGCTTTTTTCATTTTTTATTTTGCTTGAATATTTTTTAATCTTTTAACGTTAAAATAAAAGTCATTCTCAAAACTATTTGGAACTTTATTTTGTTTAAATGCATTACATAGTTCAACAATTGCATCTTCAATAGTATGTTTAGGAGTAAAATTTAAAATTTTTTTTATTTTATCTGAGTTAATATGATATGATCTTTTATCATCACTTTCCTCTTTAACAATATTGATATTGCTTATATTATCGAATTCTTTTTCTACAACTTTTTTTACTTTTTCTGCGATTTGCATTATTGATAAATTTTGATAACCAACATTAAAAATTTGGTTTTCAATTTTATCATTTTCAGCCGTTATCAATTTAATTACTGCTTGACAGTAATCTGCAATATGTAAATTAGGCCTTAGCTGTTCTCCTCCAAAAACTTTAATAAATTTTTTGTTTACAGCAAAATTAGTTAAAATATTAACTGATAAATCTAATCTAAGTCTTGGAGAAAAGCCACAAACTGTTGCCGGTCTAAATATAACACCAAAAAAGTTTTTGTTAGTTTCTTCTAGTAGCTGTGGTTCACACATGCCTTTGAATTTATTGTATAATGTTAACGGGACTAATGGGTGATCCTCTGTAACATTCTTTTCCTCTGACACACCATAAACTGAACTGGTTGAAGCATAAACAAATCTCTTAAAGCCATTTTCTTTAGCTATTTTAACCATTGGTTTGAATGCATCTAGATTAACAGAAGTTGATAGTTTTTCGTCAAGTGCAAAACTTGTATCGTTAGATATGCATGCTAAATGTAAAAAGAAATCATGATTTTTAGAACTTTCTTTTAGTAGTGACTTATCTCTAATATCTCCTTTAATAATTTTTAAATTCTTATTGCTTTTAGGTAAAAAATGATCACCGAAGTACATAATATCGTATACAGTAACAAAATAATTCTTATTTAATAATTCTTCGACTAGTCTTGCCCCAACATATCCGGCTCCTCCTGTGATAAAAATTTTTTCTTTCATAATTTTAAATATTTATTTTAAATCCTGCTTTTTTTGAGTCTCGTAAAAATAGCTTAACGGTTTCGAGTGATAACTTCTTTAAATTCATACCTATAAAATTAAATTTTGCAAGAATAGAGTGCGGAACTGTTATTATATGGCATTTTAATTTTTGTGCTTCAAAAATATTTAATGTTTCTCTGGTACTTGCCCATAGAACTTCTATCTTCTTTTTTTTTGAAGTTTTAATTGAATATTTAATTATACTTGAAGGATCGACTCCAGTATCAGCAATTCTTCCCGCAAAAACCGAAATTATTGATTTTGAGTTTTTATCAAGTGCTTTTATTGTATCTTTAACTTGTTTTTTTGTAAAAATTGCTGTGATATTTAAATTAATTCCTTCTTTTGATAATTCAGAAATTATTTTGTTAGTGCTTTTACCTTTAGAATTTGTAACAGGAATTTTTACGTAAACATTTTTTCCCCAAGTTGAGATTTCTCTTGCTTGATATTTCATTGTAGCTAAATCATCAGCAAATACCTCAAAGGATACGGGTTTATTTTTAATTAATCTTAAAACTGTAAAAGCAAATTTTTTATAATTCCTAATACCAGCTTTTTTCATTAAAGATGGGTTTGTAGTGAAACCAGAAATATATTTTTTTTTGTTCAAATCAATTATTGATTTTAGATCTGCGCCATCTGCAAAGATTTTAATCTTGAATTTTTTTACCATTTCGTTTTACGCTCCTGAATAAGAGGGTGACTAACCAAACAGTGCCAGATGACAGCTTGAAAAGATTCAGAAAAAGGAGTGATCATTTTCTTATCAACTTCTGGCACTACAATTACTTTATTTCCTTTTAATTTAGCATATCCATTTTTTTTTCCTATAATACCAAAAATTTTAATTTTTTTCTTTTTTGCATAATCAATAGCTTTAATTATATTTACACTAATTTTTTTTGGTTTACTTCCTCCTCCTACAGAAAGCACAAATATAGAGTCTGTTTTTTTAATATTGCTAGCTTTAAGCCAATTTTCAAACGAGCTGTTCCATCCTTCATCATTTATCCTAGCTGTAAGTTCAGAGACATTATCTGTTGGGCAATAGGACTCTATATTACAAAGTTTTCTAAAATCATTTACAGCATGTGATGCATTACCTGCACTACCTCCAACACCTAAAATAAAAAGCCTACCATTTCGCTTTTTTAATTTTTGTAACTCATGAACCAGGTCATTCAATTCATTAATGTCAATAATTTGTGAAATTAAAGAAATTTTTTGAAAATAATCTTTGATAAAAACTTTAGATTGATTTTTTGATTTACTCATAATTTTTTATTGATGAAGTTATACCAATTTTTTTTGAAAAAAATACATTTGTCATCTACTAAGAGATCATAAGAAGGTTTGCCCATTATGAGCTTATTATATTTCACTTTCCATTTCTTTAATTGATCTTTTGTTAACTTTAAACCATCTCTTTTAGCATATTTTACTTTGTCATTATTTCGGCCCATGAATCTCGCTGTAAACAACTTAATATAATATCCTTTTTTAAAAAGATTATTTATAGCCTTTATTGCTTTAATATTTGGTTTAGATGAACTGTAATAATTATGTTTTGTTCTACAAATTGTATTGTCTATATCAAAACAAATTATTTTAACTTTTTTTTTCAATTTTAATTTATTTTTGTTTTTTCAAGAAACGTTGAACCAATAGGATTTTTGTATTCTAATTTTTGTATTAATTCATCTTTAATTATTTCAGAAATAAATTCCTTTTCTTTTTTATTATAAATTTTTTTTCTTTTAGATTCTTTATCTCTAATAATCGATAAAGCTTCAATTGCAAATTCCTCCAATTCCTCTTCGCTGTTGTTTACTTGGCTAACATTTTCTTTTTTAAATCCATCTGTTGTAAAAATATTACATAGCTTTCTATCCACCATTTCTTTTATAGATAGAATCTTATTATTTTTTAAATCAATTAATCGTTTAAATATTCCTGGATAAATTCTTTTGATAGAAAACACTCCTTCTAAAGGACAGTTATTTACTATAAAATAAGGTCTTCGAAATGATGCCGGAAACATACATATTCCACTTGGGCCTCCAAAAAACATTTCACATCTGGACATCAGAAAGCAATCCATAAAATCCGACTGCAGATTCGATTGTGAATAATCTATGTATTTCGGATTATCTAAATTTAAATTCCCTTGAGTGCTTGATCCAACTCTGATCACAAAATAGTTATTTTTTATAAATAGATAAACAATTTTTTTCAGGTCAGAAATAGGAAAATTTCTGTAATTATGATAAGTCCAATTCATATTTTTGATATAATTTTTTAGGTAACCTGCATCTCTATTATAAACACATATCCATTTATCTTTCTTTTTAACTCCTAGATTTTCTAGCAACTTATATCCTCGATGTATATCTAAATTAGGAAGTTCTAAAAAAGGTTTTTGATCATTAAAAAAATTTGCTTTTTTTCTAATGTTTGTGATTCTTTTTTGTAAATTTTGGCCGCTGAAAAAGAGATGAGCATTACAAATAACTTTCCAAAAAGAGTATAATGGTAAAAAAAAAAACTTTTTTATTTTTTTTTAATTTTTTTTTAAAAAGTTTAAAAAAATATTTATTTGAAATTTTCCCAAAAAAAATGAAATAAATTTTATCTTCCTTTCTTTCTTTAAAGAATATTTCACTTTCCGTTATTAAATTTGCAGCTCTAGAAGTATTTAATTCAATTAACTCACAATTTTTAAATATTGAAGTTTTTTTTGTTAAATTTATTAGTTGAAAAATAATATAAAAAATAGTTTTTTTAAAAATATTTCTCATTAAAATTTTGAAAATTTAGTTGAGTAATTCTCTTTGTCTTTTATCCACAATTTGAAAATATTTTTTAAACTTCGCAAATTTAAATTTTTTTTTATTAAATAAATTCATATTTTCATTTTTTTTAGAAACAAAAATTTTTTTGTATTGGGTAGAATCAAAAATACTGATTTTACTTTTTTTAATATACTTGTATTTATCAGTGATAATACAATTATAAACCTGCTTGTTCATTAAATTTTCATACGCTGGTCCTCTATGAGTATGCTCAGATAACACAAATTTTTGATTGGTAATATCTGACAGTTTTTTTATGTAAGAGTTAATTTTTAAATTCGCAAATTTAAATAATATAGGGAAAATATTTGCAGAATTTAAAATAGATTTATTTATTTTTTTTTTATGTTTTTTTTCAGGTATATAAATAAGAAAGGGTATCTTTAAGAATTTTTCTGAAAATAATCCAGTGAGTGTTTTACTTGTCAGCGGTCCTTCATTTTTTTCATCTACGGCAGTTCCATGATCTGCTACAATAGTAATTACCGACTTGTTTAAAATATCTTTTGGAATATTTTCAACAAACTTTTTTAATTCTTGGTCAATAAAAATAAGAGATAATTCTCTCTCAGCTCCGTACAAATGATTTTTTTTAAATTTTTTGGTCTTGGGCTTTTTAAGGATAAGATTATTGCAACCGAAATTTAGATGGTGAAGATCCATTATATGAGTAAATAAAAAGAAGTTATTTCTTTTTTTTCTTATAAAATCCAAAGAATTATTTAACATTTGGTCAATATTAGTTGTAAGGTTTTTAAAACGTAATTGATAATTAAAAAAACTCACCCTCGAATATTTCCAAGTAATAGTTTTATTTATAAAAAGCTTTGATAAAAAACGTAAACCAATGTCTTTAATTGAAGACTCATCAAAGAAACTAAAAAAATCATGTTTAATTATATTTTTTATTTTTTTTTCAAAATTATTACTATTAATATTTTTTATATTTTTTTTTTCATTTATAATTTTTTTTTTTATTCTAAGTGCTTTTCTAGATGTAAGATCGTTTACTTTAGTCGAAAACCAGCTTTTGTCTTTAGTGATATGATACTCAAAAAAATTGAGAAACTGCTTATACTTTTTTTTAAAAGAAAGGACTTTAATTTTTTCAAATGCTTTTACATTTAAATAATTCCAACAGTATACTCTTTGAAAATATTTCCATTGATGTTCAATAGAATCTTTCATTGCTATTTTAATTAAGTTCTCTGAATAACCCATCATTTTACTCATTACAGGGCTATTGCTCATTAGAAAAAATTCAATCTTATTTTGCTTAAGAATTTTAAAAAAATCTTTTCTAAAATTTTTAATTCCAAATTCATATGTTTTTTTATTTAAAGGTAATTCTCCAGTAAATAATGTTGGCATTGTTGGTTCTGTTGGAGTAGAAGCTCCATAAGAATTTGAAAATTCAATTGAACTGTTTGATAGAAAATACTTAAATCCAGGGAAAAAACTTAAATTTTTTTTTATAAATTTTAAGTCCTCTTCGCTCATTGAGTCAATTAATAAAAGAATTATGTTTTTTCGCATATTAAATTAGGTAAATTTTTTTGTTTCTCTGTTTTAAATTGGAAATTATTTTTTTGTTTTCATTATTCTTACTTATCACGACTGGGTTTTTAGAATGAAGTAGATTTTTATAATCACCGATAATTTTATCTTTAAAAAATTTTTTTTTTCTTGAGACTGTTCTTGATTTACTTTGATTTAAAAAATAAGAAATAATTTTTGACTGAAAATTGTGATGGAAAATATCAATTTTTTTTTCTGAATTTTTAATCTTATTTAATTTTTCGATTTTTGCATTTAAAATTTTAAAATTTTTATTACTAATTTTCTTCAAAAAGAATTTTTTTTTTCTTTTATTAGATATAATTGAAATAATATCATTCTGTAAATAATTTGATTTAATAAATCTAACGCTACCTATTTTTTGAAACAAATTTTTTATCATATCTCTCTCAAAATAAAATGTTTGATCACCGAAACAGAGGCTAAACTGTCTTTTTGAAACATCTGAACAATTAATAATAATATGACTATTTTTATTTAAAATTTTTTTGATTTTTTTTAAGATATTGATTAAATCTTTAACGTAAGATAACGAGTGAGAAAATATAATTAAATCAAACTTATGTGAACTTACCTCATCAATATTAAGAAAGTTAATTTTTTTTTTTAATAAATTTTTTTTGAAATTCTGATTTATATCATATCCAAAAAGGTTAATGTATCCGCACTTTTTAAGCTCTTGAAGCAATTCTCCTTTGTTACATCCATAATCAAGAATTTTTATTTTTTTTTTAAACCTTTTTTTTATTTCATCCTTCAAAATTTTACTTCTCTTTTTATATAAGTTCTTATTCTTGTGTTTAAAAAATGTTTTGTCTTGATTGGCTTTAGAGTATTGAATTTTCTTAAATTCTTCTTGAATTTTTTTTTTATTTGGTGCTGTATTTAAATAGTAATAATTAGTTTTTTTTATTGATAAATTTTGAGATATAATTTTAAAATCAGAATGTCGAATAGTGGGAATTTTTAATTTTAAAATATTTGTCATTAAAATTTTATTTTAAATAAGATTTTAAAAACTTTTTCATTTCAATATTTGAAGTAAATTTACTATTAGCAAGATTTTTTACATTTTCTGCTGCACCTAACGAGCTAATTAACATTGAAAGTTCTAAAAGCATGTTTTTTTTAATGCATAAAGACAATAAAGATAAAAAAGTATCACCAGCACCAATTTTATCTTTGACCTCATGTGTAAAAGCAGGACAGTTAATAATATTTTTATTTTTTGTATTTAATATTTTTGAACCATCTTTACCCGAAGTTACTACAAGAAATCTTGTTTTGACTTTGTTGGTCAAATTTAACATTAGAGTATTAAGATTACTTTCCTTATCGCGCATCTCATATCTGAGTTCATTTTCATTTATAATCAATAAATCTGAGAATTTATATTTTGCAATGTTATGGAAACCTATGTTCGCTGCATTTAACTGTGCATTGACTGAGAGAAATTTGGAGTTTTTCATTATGTAAGCCCTTAATTTATCTGTAATTAAGCCGTGCCCGTAGTCGGACACTACTACTAGGTCAAAGTTTTTAATTTTTTTTTTTAATTTTTTTAATAAATTTTCTTCATTCCTTTTAGAAATCATATCAGCGCCTATTGTGTAAACTCCAAATAATTTTGTTAAGTTGATATGATCGACAAATCTAGTTTTAATAATATTAGGAGAATTCTCTTTTATCACATAATTTAACTCAATATTTTTGGGTAAATTCTTTTTCATAAATTTAATTTCACTCCTTTCAGAGCCCAAATAAGTTAAAACAGAAACTTTTTTACAATATGAAGAAATATTTTTTGCTATCGCTAAAGTTCCTCCAAGATATTTTTTACTTTCAAGATCTCTCATTACCAACATTGGTTCTTTACCAGATTTTCCTAGAGCTTCACAAAAAACATATTTATCTATAATTGCCTCACCTATTATTAAAACTTTTAATTCTCTAAATTTTTCAACGTCTTTTTCAAATGAAATTTGAGAAGATTTAATTTTTGATTTTGTTAAGTCTAAATATTTTTTTTGTGTATTGTTAAGATTAATCGATAAATCATTGATAATTTTGCTTGAGCTAAATAATTTAGATTGTGTATAGTAAATTTTTCCTCCAATATTTTGAACCGCTTTTTTTTCACTTAAAATTTTTCTGGTAAAATCAACTTTATTATTTTTATAATCTAATCCTTTACTATAAACATCTGGTTGAATTTCTTTTATTATAGAAGTTGCGTCTGCTTTAAAATTTGAAACTACATAATCTACACATTTTAATTGAGAAATAATTTCCATTCTTTGTTTTAATTTTATAATTGGTCTATTAGGTCCTTTATGAACAAATTTATCTTGTGTAAGACTAACAACTAAAACATCCCCTAAATTTTTACTTTCTTGAAAATGCATTATATGGCCAGCATGAAGCAAATCAAAAACTCCATGACAAAGAATGATTTTTTTATTATTAAGTTTGAGTTTTTTTAATTTTTTTTTTAATAAATTTATATTTAATATTTTATTGTTCATAAAGAAAATTTTACCAAAGCTCCGCACTTTGTAAAAAGACGATATTCTTACAATTTTATACTCATTTTAGTTTTTTTAGACAGGTTGAAACAAAAATTCCTTTTTATTTACTGTAGTGTTTAAATTACCCATCAATATTTTAATTCTATTTTTTTGTAGTTCCAAAATTTTAAAAATTGAGTTTGTAAATGGACCAGAAAAAAATTTATATGTTGAATTAATTTTGAGATCGTAAAATTGATCAGAAATATAACCATTTTTATCCTCTGATGATTTACACTTATCAATAAACATACAAATTTCTTTTTGAGACTCTGTAAATCCATTGAGCACATATTTTAAACCTCTAGAATAATTAATAGTTTCTATAAATTTTGAATTCTCAAATTTACTATTAAAACAAAAAAGATAGTCGCCTAACAAATTAAATTCCTTTTCAATCAATTTCTTTTTTCTATAATTTTTATAAAGAAGTTTTGGTTGATAAAACTTACACTCTGAGCCTAGTTTTTTTTTTAAATCAAGTTTCAGAAACTCTAATTTTTTTTTTTCGAATTTAATTATTGTCCACATTAATGCTCCAGCTCCTTTTTTAACTCATCATATTCCTTCATTTTTCTTTTCATGAAGTTTAATGTTAGTTTGGTCTTCTCTGCTATTCCTGCTGGCGTGAGAACGTAAAAATAATTTATTTTATTTGGGTTTTTTCTGAAATTTTCGATTTTGACTAATCCCTTGTTTTGAAGAGCTTTTAAACAGTAGTTTAATTTTCCTAAGCTAAAACCTAACTCTATAGCTAATTCTCTTTGCGTAGAGTTTGGCTTTTTTTGAATTTTTCTTAATACTTCAAAATGATCTTGGTTATTTTTCATAATGTTCAAATCTTGAACACTATAGGTTCAATTATTGAACAGTAAAGAATAAAAGCTTAACTTTAGTGTTTTTGTGAAATTAATACCCAATATATGGTGGATATTTTAGTTTAAAATAAAAATTTTTTTCAGTGCATAAATCAAGCCAATTGAGCTATTAGTACTGGTCAGCTACACGCGTTACCACGCTTCCACACCCAGCCTATCAACGTAGTG
>MDTG01034885.1_pt1 | contig 25023 bp, 20 predicted proteins | sample 811421 | NCBI WGS metagenome assembly MDTG01 (sample SAMN05326645, study PRJNA326480) | marine metagenome | isolation source: seawater | place: Pacific Ocean: South East | collected 2011 | reverse complement strand
GTGCGAAATCCTCAGCTACTGATAAAGAGCGTGCCTTGTTCGTCTCTCGAGTCAACGCGCCTTTCTCGATGAGCCGTTCGACGTGTTCGTGCACGGTCACGCGACTCACTCCGAGTTGCGCTGCCAGTTCCTGAAGAGTCGGGGAAAAGCCCTGGCTCAATCGAGCATCGCGGATCAGACGGAAGATTTCGACTTGTTTCGGGGTCAGTGACACGGGTGGATGTCTCCATTGAATGTTCAAGTAGCGCTGCGATGTCGTTGATGCTTCGGGCGGTCATGGTCTGGCGCCCCTTGGTGGTCAGTCCAAATCCGCCGACAGCACCCCGCTGAAGAGAAGATCGAACGGATTGGAGCATTCCATTCTGCACTTCCTTCGGACGAGTTCGGGTGACGGGGTGTGCACGGGCGGACTGGTGGACGTCTGGTGTCTGTCTGTCTTCAACAGGAACCCGGACTCTCAAGATTCCGAGCATTCGATCAAGCAGGCCGAGTTGAGGCATCTTGAGAGGTGTTCCTGGTGATTGGCTTCGTCCATGGGCTCTGTGGACAGCGGTCAGATTACGACCGTTCCGGAGGTATTCGACCCGGTAGTCTCCGCCTGGACCGAGAGCGATCAGTGGAGCCGTGTCAGTGTCAAGAGCATGTGTGGGTGTGTTGCGATTCATGGCGGGGTCGTTCCAAGCGGTGAGGCTCTGGTGCCTGTCACGGTGTTTCCTCCGACACCGTGACGGCTGTTTCTGGAGCGTGGCTCCTGGAAGCGATGATCCTCACCGCTTTGACGGACTGCCATGAGAGACGGTCTCATTTCATCAGTCTGACACTTTGTTCGGCTCATGTCAGGGGAGCCCATGATGTTTTGTTCGGAATTTGTCAGGTTCTCGGTGCTCGCTTGTTCCAAGTCCCTGTATTGAATGCACTTGTGCCGTTTTCTTCCTGGTTGACTCTGTGGGCACCCCATCGGTGAATTCGGTACCTTTCTCTCATGACTGATTCATGCACGACTTCACTCGCTCCGACCCGACCCCCTCAGTTCGGTCGTCACGCTCTCGATCACTGGTATCTCGATCCCGAGATCAGTTTCTTGAATTTCGGCTCGTTCGGTGCCGTTCCTCGTCGAGTGATCGAGCTCCAGAAGTCATGGTCGGAACGCATCGAGCGCCGCCCCATAGAGATGCTCGATCGTCGTCTCAACGAATTGCTTGAACCCGCGCATGATGCTGCCACGAGATTCGTCAACGGTGTCGCCGGTCACAATGCGTTCATGGTCAACGCGACGGCTGCGATCAATGCCGTGCTTCGCTCCATGCGTTTCGCCCCGGGTGATCGTCTGGTGGCGACCACGCACGTGTACAACGCCGTGCGAAAGACCATGGAATGGGTGGCCCGTCGAGATGGTGCCGAATACGTTGAATTCGATGTTCCTCTTCCGAGTTCCGGTCCCGATGATTTCGCCGCGTCATTCGTCGATGGACTTCCCGATCGCACTCGACTTCTCGTGATGGATCATGTCAGTTCACCGACCGGCATCATCTTTCCGGTCGAGCGCATTCTCGAGGCGGTCGCCCCTTTGGGCATTGAAACGATCATCGATGGCGCACATGCACCCGGCATGCTCGACATCAACGTTTCACGACTGCTCGACATGGGAGCCATCGCATGGACCGGAAACATGCACAAATGGGCGTTCGCTCCCAAGGGGTGCGCCATGCTCCAGGTGCATCCGTCTTTGCGCGATCGGGTTCAGCCGAACGTGATCAGTCACAATGCAGACGAAACCTTTCATGAACGTTTTCTCTGGCAGGGGACCGCCGACTTCACCGCCTGGCTCTCCCTTCCCGAATCACTCGCCTTCGGCGAGGAGGCCTTCGGATGGGAGGCTCTGCGCGTCGCAAACCATGAGCTGACGGTCTGGGCGCACGAGCTCCTGTGTACCGCATGGGGTGTCGAGCCCCTCAGTCCGCTTGATGGATCGATGCTCGGGTCCATCGCCTCGGTCTCGGTTCCCGAATCCGTTCGAACGAAGTACACCGAACCTGAGTCACTCATGGCAGAGCTGTACGAGCGTTATCGAATCGAGGTTCCGGTCATGCTCTGGAACGAGCGATGGCACTTGCGTGTCTCGGCTCAGGCCTTCAACGAACCCGAGGAATATCAAGCCCTCGCCGAGGCGGTTCTCGAACTGGGTGCGTGAAGCATCAGGGTCGGGTCGACTCACGCGCACGACGAATCTCATCGGCGAGCGCTTCGATCTCGGCTTCCTCTTTCCGGATGCGCGCTCTTTCGCTGCGATATGGTTGATAGACCCGGTCGTTCCATGCCCACCATCTGCGGCGGTCATAGCCGAATGATTCGGTGGACTGCCCCCAATCGCGTGTCGAGAGTGAGACGAGCGCGACGTGCACCTCACGCCGGTAGATCATGACCATCACGTCATCGACCTGAAAGACGGAGCCCTCGGTGATCGTACCAATGATCGGACGATAGGCCGCCACGCCGTTTCCAACGACTGGGACGAGGTCGGCGATGTAGGCCATCTGCTGGCCGGTCGCGATCCAGGCGTTTCCGCCACCTCCGGACCCCGAGCCTGAATCCGGAGTGTTGTCCGGGACCGACTGCGCGTAAATCAGTAGTGGGATCGCTTCAAAGACATCGAGCGCATTGGCGAGCGTGGCGGCGTGGGAGATCACACTTTCATGACGACTTCTCAGGGAGCCGTCGAGAACCGCGAGGACTGAACGGCACGCCGGGCGTTCGATCCGACGGGTCGCTTCGTATCGCAGTGCACTGTCCCCGGAATACACGGCCGCCCAGGCAAGAGCCGCCTGCCCGGCTTCTCCGTTCGCAAGAAAATGCTCGAGCATCATCAAGCGCACATCGTCCTGTTCCGAGTGAAGGAGTTCGAGCATGGGCTGAAAGGCGGCAGGATCGTTGAGTTGTCTCAGGGCATCAAGCCCCTCACCTCGTTTTTGAGATGATCTGCCTGCCGCGAAGTGCTCACGCACGATCTGCTTGATTCGGGCCCGCCACTGCTGGGAGCGTTCCGAGGCGGAGGGGCGTGGCTGCCTGAGGTCATCGATGGTCTTCTTCGGCGAGTGCGCCTGCTGAGAAAAAGCGCCGTGTGCGAGGACTGACGTGAGTAGGAACGCCAGCCAGCGAGGCAGGGTCCGGTGCAGGATGGGCGGCGAGTCTGTTCTCATCACGAACTCCGAGTCCTTTCAACGTCAGGGCGTCGGCCGATTTCGGGTCATCCGGAAGCCGAGGTGTCGACTCGAGCGATGAACGTCCCCGGAATACCGAGCATTCGTCTCACCGATTCGGCATCGCTTCGTGTGTCATAGCTGCCTATCTGGACGAGAAAACCGGATTTCCCCTTCACTCGCGCCGGAATGACTCGTGCCGTTCCCAACGAGGTGCGCCGAGCTGCATTCGACAGTTCTTTCGCGCGGGCCGTTGCCCGATCTCGATCATGAAATGCGCCGGCTTGAATCGTGAACGAGCCCATGCCGGCCGGACTTGGTGCCGGGGTCCCACTCAATCGGGCTGCTGCGATGTCGGCGCGCCCTGCGGTTTCGTAGGCTGCAGCAGCCGCTCTTCGAGCCTTCAGAGCATCTGAACCGGTCAGCCGTTCAGATGCCTTGTCGAAAGCACGAGCGGCCGCAAGCGGCTCTCCGTCCTCCAGAAGAAGTGTCCCCAGAGTGACTGCGGACGTTCCAGCCAGTTGACGATTCGAGCTTGCGGAGGCTTCCTGAAGGAGCTCTCTCGCAGTCACGGGGCGATCCATCTTCAAAGCGGAAAGCCCTGCGACGTAAGCAGCTTCCTCACGTTCGAGTCCACTGGCTCGCAGGCGAGTGAGCCTGGCCGAGTCGTAGGCCTTCTGGTAGCGCGTGGCGTCGTAGTCCCTGATGGCCGAGTCAAGTGAGTTGGATTGTTTCGGGGCGCATGAGTGGAGCAGGCAGCAGAAGAGCGCAAGGATGATGGGAGGGCACGAGACTTGAATTCCGGGCCGTATTTGGCAGCTTCTTTGCATGCGAAGTATCTTATATGACATGGCAGATCTAGGGACGAGAATTCGTGCGAATCTTCTTCGCTCTCCGCGGCGCATCGTCGTGACCGACGACCAACGCGCCTGGAAAGGGCTGACGCTCTGGTTGCTTCTGCAGAATCTACGGAAGATGATCCGGCAACGGAGTGATGCAGAACGAATAGGTGTGATGCTGCCCACATCCGGTCTCTTTCCTGCCGCGGTGGTCGCCGCGTGGAGTGAGAAGCGTACGGTGGTTCCTTTGAACTATCTTCTTTCGAGAGACGACCTCGAGTACGTCGCGCGCGATGCCGGCCTCGATGCGATCGTCACCGTCCAACCGATGATCGATCTGGTCGGCGGCCTGCCGGATGGAATCGAAGCCATCCGAGTCGAGGATGTCAAGCTGGGTGCGCCTCCGCTGCGACGATCCGCCACTTCCGGCCCCGACGAACTCGCCGCGGTGCTGTACACATCAGGCACATCGGGCCGTCCCAAAGGCGTGATGCTGACGCATGGAAATCTCTCGTCAAATGTGGAACAGGTTCGTGAGTGGGCGAGTTTCACGAGAGACGACACGTTGTTCGGCGTGCTTCCGCAGTTCCATTCCTTCGGCATGACGGTGCTCACGTTGATGCCCCTGGCCGTCGGGTGTCATGTCATCTATTCCGCCAGGTTCGTGCCGAAGAAGGTGCTCGACAAGATTCGGACGCACCGGCCGACGGCGATGCTCGGAATTCCTTCGATGTACAACGCACTGCGCATGCAGAAGAGTCTGTGCGAAGACGACGTCTCGTCATTGCGTTACATCGTGTCAGGTGCGGAGCCACTCAGCGATGACGTCTACGAAGGTTTCAAGAAGAAGACCGGCCGTGAGATCACCGAGGGATACGGCCTCACCGAAACGGCTCCGGTGACCAATTGGTGCATGCCCGAAGACAACCGGCGCGGAACGGTGGGGCGCTCGCTTCCCCGGATCGAGACCCGCATCGTCGGCGAGGATGGCTCGATTCTGGGCGCCGATCTCGATGGTGAGGTCAGATTGCGTGGTCCGAATGTGATGAAGGGCTATTTCAACCTTCCCGAGGAGACGGCCGCGGCCTTCGACGCCGATGGATTCTTTCGAACCGGAGACATGGGGCGAATCGATGGTGACGGGTTCCTGTCGATCACCGGACGAATCAAGGAGATGCTGATCATCGGCGGTGAGAATGTGTTCCCGAGAGAGATCGAGGAAGTGCTCAACACGCATCCGTCCGTCCATGAGTCGGCCGTCATCGGTCAGCCCGATTCCAGTCGCGGCGAAACGGCCCTGGCTTTCGTCGAGCTTGTGGATGGCTGCACGTTCGATGACACGGCACTTCGGGCGCATTGTCGGGAGCGGCTCCCCCAGTTCAAGGTTCCGCGCGAGATCAGGATGCTCGGGAAGCTTCCGCGAAATGCCACCGGAAAGATCGTTCGACGTAGACTCTCACCCGACACCATGACTTCCGACTGATCGCTTCGCCGATCCGGCGCTCTCCATCAACGACTTACGAGGACACAGACGAATGACACTGAACATCAATGACAAGGCACCGGTATTCGAACTTCCAGAGGGCCCCGGGCAGATGGTGGACATCGGGAGTGAAATCAAATCCGGACCGGTCGTCCTGCTCTTCTTCCCTCTTGCATTCAGCTCGGTCTGCACCGAGGAACTGTGCACGATTCGTGATGACTGGTCGGCATGGGAGGGACTCGGTGCGCGCGTCTTCGGAATCTCGGTCGATTCCCCTTTCGTCGTGCAGAAGTACAAGGCCGAATCGAACCTGCCGTTTCCGCTTCTGTCCGACTTCAACAAGGACGTCTCGATCCAGTACGACGCCTTTCACGAGGATTTCATGGGACTCAAGGGCATTTCAAAGCGTGCGGCATTCGTGATCGATCGCACCGGACTCATCACGTACGCATGGGTCACCGATGATCCCGGAAACATGATCGAATTCGACGAGATCAAGAGTGCCGTCACCGCCTGCCAGGCGACGGCGGGATGAACTTCCACTGAGAAAGCTGGGGTGTGGATGAACTCCGTTTCGGAACAACATGACGGACGCAAGACCTCGCGAGTGATTATCACGGTTCTCCTCGTTCTGTTCATGACGGGAGTGGGGATCTGGACCGGACTGATGCTGGGCGGCCTTCGGGAACTGAGGGCCATCTCGGCCCTGCGTTCGGATCCGATCGATCTCCTCAATCTCACTGATCGTGTCACTGCGGCGGATTCCGACTTTCTTCTTCTGGGTGATTCGCGAGTGGCCCAATGGAAGCCCGCTCCTGAGATCGGTTCGAGCGCCTTCGGGCTGGTCGGTTCTTCAGGGATGACGGCAGTGCAGATGGAGCTTGCCACACGGCTTCTGGCTCCCAGGCTGTCCGGCAAGACGGTAGTGGTGCAGATCGGGATCAATGACCTCAAGGCGATTGGGTACATGGACCGGAATCCGGAGGAGATCATCTCCGAGACCAAAAGAGCCCTCGCCGCGATTCATCGCACGTTGAAAAAGAATGAAGTGAGGGTGTTCGTTTCCACGATCCTACCGCCCGGGCCGGTGAGCCTCGCCCGGTCGCTGATCTGGAGCGACGAGATCCGCGATGCCGTGGCCGCTGTCAACGAGGCTCTTGTTTCGGGCCACTTGATGACGGTAGATGACGTGGTCGATTTCGGAACCCTGCTGGGGACCCCGTGTGAGACTGAAGCGATCCACAGCAGCGACGCACTGCATCTCAATCAATCGGGATACGTCATTCTGGACGACTTTCTGATCGAGCGCATCTCTACACGACGTCGAATGAACGATGCTCTTTAATTCAATCGAATTTCCCATCTTCTTTCTGATCGTCTTCACCATCTATTCCTTGCTTCGTCGTCGCTTCAGGGCACAGAACGTCCTCTTGCTGGTCGGAAGCTATGTCTTCTATGGCTGGTGGGATGTCCGTTTTCTCTTCCTGATCGTCCTTTCTACCGCAATCGACTACGTCGCCGGGCTTCTCATCGACAGGGGAGGAGTGACGTCGAAGAAACGGCTTGTCGTCAGCAGTTTCGTGATCGTCTCGGCTGCGCTGTTTCTCGTACCTGATTGGGCGTCGATCCATTTTCGACTCACCGCTCTTCCCGGTCTCATCGAAGGAAAGCAGTTCTTCGCTTCGACCGGAGTCTGGTATTTCATCGGCTCATGTGTGGTGGTGGGGCTTCTCAACCTGCTGGTCACGTTGCTTCAGAAGACCGGAGAACGGACGAGGCGGAAAGTCGCCGTCTTCGCCAGTGTCGCGGTGAACCTCACCATTCTCGGCTTCTTCAAGTACTACGATTTCTTCGCTGACAGTTTCGCCTCCGCGTATGGCCAGGTGACCGGAAGCGAACCAAGTGACTTCACTCTGGGTTTCATCCTCCCGGTGGGGATCTCCTTCTACACGTTCCAGACGATGAGTTACACGATCGATCTGTATCGCAACCAGACCAGGGCGACCGATCGTTTCCTCGATTTCGCCGCCTACGTCGCGTTCTTTCCCCAATTGGTCGCAGGTCCCATCGAGCGTGCGAGCAAACTGCTGCCTCAATTCGGTCGGATGCGTCCAGCCCTGACCATGGAGACCATCCGTTCCTCGCTGTGGCTCATCGGTTGGGGATTGTTCAAGAAGATGTTCGTCGCCGACAACATGGCGACCGTCGTCAATGCGACCTTCGGTCCATTCGACGATCCCTCCGGCGCTTTTGCCGTGCCTCAGGACGGCCTCACGCTTCTGGTGGGTGTCTATGCGTTCGCGTTCCAGATCTACGGGGATTTCAGTGGGTACACCGACATCGCTCGCGGTGTCGCGCGTCTGCTTGGATTTGATCTCATGCTCAACTTCAGGCTGCCATATTTCGCCACCAGTCCGTCGGACTTCTGGCGGCGCTGGCACATCAGTCTGTCCACCTGGTTGCGGGACTATCTCTACATCCCACTCGGTGGAAACCGCGCTGGCGGACTCGGGACCTATCGCAACCTCACCATCGTCATGCTTCTGGGCGGACTGTGGCACGGCGCGGGTTGGAACTTCGTCCTCTGGGGTGCCTACCACGGACTTCTGCTTTGTGCCTATCGAGCCCTTGGGATTCGTACCGAACAGAAGGAGATTTCATTTCCACGACAGATCTTCCTCGGGCTGGTGATGTTCAATCTGACCTGCATCGGTTGGATGCTCTTCAGGGCTCAGAACATCCAGACCATCGGAGTCTTCTTCGAGGGAATCTTCACCTCCCCGCTCGCCTCCGCGCAGACATGGCTTGATCTCAAGCACATCGTCTTCTTCGGATGGTTCCTGGTCATATTCCAGATCGGCCAGGCGCTGACCGGCGAACTGGAACTCATGAAACGCTTGCACTGGTTCATTCGTCTCAACATCTGGATCTACATCATCATGTCCATCGCGGTTTTTGCCGACGAAAATGGGCAGGAATTCATCTACTTCGCCTTCTGAGCAGTCAACATGCCTTCGGTCATCAAGAAAATCATCCTTTGCGCTTTCGCGCTCCTCTGGACGCTCGTCGCAGCCGAGACCTATCTTCGTGTGTTCGCTCCGGAGGCCATGCTGCCTCGATTCATCGAAGAGGGCGAGCATGGCATCCGGCGAAACATCCCCGGAGAGCGATATTCCCACAGTTCCGTTGAATATCGAGTCGACTTCAGCATCAATCGGCAGGGCATTCGTGATCCTCGTGAGTTCGAAAAGCCCAAGCCCGAAGATGTGCTTCGCATCCTTCTTCTGGGAGATTCCTTCGCGATGGGGTATGGCGTCTCGTACGAGGATTCCGTCCCCGCTCGTCTGGAGAGCGCACTTCGCGACCTCTACGATCGTCCCGTCGAAGTGATCAATCTCGCCGTCTCGGGATTCGGCACGGCGGAGGAGTTGATCGCACTTGAAACTGATGGGTGGTCGTTCGAACCTGACGTTGTCATGGTCTTCTGGGATTGGAGCGACCCACGGGACAACATCCGCTCGCAGTTGTACGAACTCACAACAGCCGGACTCATCCCGGTGAACGACACCTATCTTCCCGCCGTCGCAATCAGGACCTGGCTCTTTTCCTTTTCCTCGTATCGTTGGATCGCAGAACATTCTCAGTTCTACAACTGGATCCGTGATGAAGTAGGCCGGACGACCCGTGCTTTTCTCTTCACACTCAACTCGATGCGCGCCTCGAATTTCAAGATGGCATCGGATGACTCTGGCAAGGTGACTGATGCGAACGCGATTCCCCGGGACATCGGTCTCAGTCTGGCTCTTCTCGAGCGCATTCAGGACTCGTGCGAGGATCATGGCGCCGGGTTCTTCATCGCCGAAGTTCCGACGAATCCGAACCCCGGGGTCTTCAAGCCGAGCTTTCCGTACGAGGCCATGAAGAAATCCGGGTACGCTTTCGACGTGATCGACCCCATACCGGTGTTCGAGCAGTTTCGTGACTCGAGTGATGGTGGCTTGATCTACTGGCAGAAGAGTGCCGGTCACTGGACTCCTCTGGGAACATCCGCCATGGCCGAGGCGATCGCTGACTACCTGAAGACCGTGCGCTGAGTCGGCGCATCATGCCACGGGGACGTCGACATCCGGCTTTCGCCTGCTGAACAGTATCGTCACCAGAATGCCTGCGAGCATCAACGCACCTCCGAAACTCTGTCTCATGGTGAACACCTCGCTCAAGAGCAGTGCGCCAGCTGCTGCGGCGAAGAGCGCTTCCATGCTGAGAAAGACCGCGGTTCTGGTGGGGGATGCCACCTTTTGAGCGACCGTCTGCAGGCCGAAGGCCACCGCGACGGCGAGAATTCCACTGTAGAGAATCGCGGGCAGCGCCCGCTCGATATTCCCGAGATCGATGCGCTCCCAGATCACCACCGACAGAATCGCCAGCCCTGCAGTCACGGAGAATTGAACGACGTTCAACTTCAAGGCCGGAAGGCGAGGCGCAAGCCAGCCGATGATCAGAACATGAATGGCCCAGAAGGCGGCCGAGATCAGGACCAGGCTGTCGCCACGCCCCATGGTGAATCCGTCGGTGATGCTCAGAAAGTACAAGCCTCCCAGTGCGATGAGTGCTCCGCAGACGGCGGCCTTGTCCGGCACTCTTCCGATGATCAAGCCAAGCGCAGGAACGATGACCACGTACAGTCCGGTGATGAAGCCGGCATTGCCTGCCGTCGTTTCGGCGATTCCGAACTGTTGGAAACCTGCCGCACAGAACAAGGTGAGACCGGCCAGCGACCCGCCGATCATGAGCGTTCGACGGTTGTGGCGAAAAGCTGACGTCGGGCGCGCTCTGGGAATGAACCGGATGCCGAGTGCGAACACCGCAAGCGCCAGCGCACCGAGTGCGAATCGTGCCGCCGTGAACTGCATGGGTGTCACATGATCCATTCCGAGGCGCTGTGCGACGAAGCCCATGCCCCAGATCGCTGCAACGAGGATCAGGCAGAAATCCGCCTTCAAAGGAGTCATGCGATCAGAGGCGGTCATGGGCGAAGCTTTCGAGCCTGAAAAGAGATTCCGGAAGAGTCCTGAATGACGATCGAAGACCCTACTCACGTGCTCTGCACGTGGCAAGATCATGGTTTCAACCCAAATCAGCTGACTGATGGCGTCTCAGTGCTCCAGTGTCCGGTCTCGAGCCTCTCGAAAGTTGCAAGAGAGCCCCTTCGCAAGCAGACAAACCCTTGATGGCCTGTTAAATTACTTCCCTGCTGAACGATCAGCAGGCATTTGCGGGTGTAGCTCAGTTGGTAGAGCGTCAGCCTTCCAAGCTGAATGTCGAGGGTTCGAGCCCCTTCGCCCGCTTTTAAAGGCACCTGGCCTTCAAGCCAGGTGCCTTTTTTCTTTTGGGAACGACTCATCAATGCACCACAGAGGGAAGTCCCTGCATATCGTCGTTCAAAGGACGCCCGATGCCCCTGGATCATGGATATAATCAGCGTTTCAATTTTGGTCGTTCCTCGCTTTGATTCACGAATTGAAAGACCACGGGTCCGAACAAGGTGTCTCTGACTCGTTCAGAGCTTCTCACAGAAAAGTCAGGCAGGCACCCGGTGCTGATGAGATCTCCCTTCATTCTTGCGATGTTCCTCCTTCTGGGAAGTTGTACGCCCTATGAATTGAAGGATCTTCAGGAACCCGGTGTCAGGATCCCGGAGTCTTTCGCGGCTCCCGTGAGTCAGTTGGAACCACCCGAGCATTGGTGGCTTGCGTTCGATGATCCCCAGTTGAACCAAACGGTCCTCGAAGCCTTCGATTCGAATCTGAGCCTCAAGCAGGCCTGGGCTCGGCTTGATCAGGCCCTCGCCACGGCGACGATTCTCGGTGCTCCATTGCTCCCGGATGTGAACCTGGATGGTTCCGCCAACCGGCAACGAGCCGATTCTTCCGGAAACAGGAGTTACTCCAATCGCTTTCGGCTTGGACTTGCGCTCACCTGGGAGCTCGACCTCTGGAAAAAGATCGCCAATCGCGCTGAAGCCGCGGTGCTTCTCGCGACGGCCAGCCGAGATGATGCCGAGCAGACCGCGCTGCTGCTTTCAGGGACCGTCGTCGACCTCTGGTTCACGATTCAAGAACAGGAACAGCTCCTCGGCGTTCTGAAGGAGCAGATCACATCTTCGACGAACCAGCTCGAGGTCATAGAGCATCGCTACGGGCAGGGGGTCGGCAGCGCACTTCAAGTGCTGCAGCAGAGACTTCAACTTGCCCAGGTCGAATCCCAGGTGCCGTCCGTGGTGTCCGCACTCGAAGTCACGCGAAACAGACTTTCCGTCGTGCTTGGTCGTGCGCCCCAGTTTCCGATCGAAGTGACACCTGATTCCGTTCTGCCGGCCTTGCCTGCGTTTCCCGAACTCCCGGCGCCGAGAGCGCTGCTCGAAACACGTCCTGATCTCCGTGCCGCGTACAAGCGACTTGCTGCAGCCGATCTCGAAGTCGCCGCTGCGATCGCCGACATGCTGCCGACGGTCCGCATCTCACTTGATGCGTCATTCAACTCTCCGAGTCTCTCGAGTCTGTTCGACGACACACTGGCAAGCATGGGTGGCAGTCTTCTGCAGCCAGTCTTCGATGGTGATCGCAGAGGGGCCGAGGTCGATCGACGCAAGGCCCAGATGATTGAAAGAATGGACGCTTTCAGCGAGAAGTTTCTCGTCGCCTTGCGTGAAATCAAGGATGCCATCGATCAGGAATTGAATCAGATCGAACTGCTCGAGGACGTCCGCGCCCAGATCTCGATCGCATCCTCCACGCTTGCCGAAGCTCGCTTCAGCTACGCCAACGGGCAGAACGAGTACCTTGACGTGATCTCCGCCCTTCAGGCTCTTCAAAGCGTTCAGCGGCAGGAAGTCACCGTGCGAAAGCAGTTGCTCAGCATCCGGTCCAATCTCTATCTGGCACTTGGCGGTGAATGGCTCGGCGAACTCGAACCACCCGACCCCGACGCCTCATCCGATCTCCAATCCTCTGACACCATGACCGGGAATCCACTGACATGACCATGGAACATGATTCAACGGAATCATCCGAACAGTCCGCTGCAAGGCATGATGGCGGCTCGCAAAATCAGCCACCAGCGATGATTCGAGCTGCGGTGTCAGTGATTCGCTTCATGCTCCCGGTCATCGTGATCGCAGCTGCGGGCTATGGCAGTTTCATTCTCATCGGCGCGCGCCCCACACCCGAACGAGTCGATGTCCCTCAGCGTGCCACGGTCGTCGAGACCATGCAGCCGACCCTGATCGACGATCGCATCCGGGTCACCGGCTTCGGAACGGTCGAGGCGCATCGCCTGCTTCGGATTCAATCGCAGGTCAGCGGGGAGGTCCTCGCCGTGAACGATGCCCTGATGTCGGGAGGGTTCGTCAGTGCAGGCGACATGCTTCTCAAGGTCGACCCTCAGGACTACGAGATCACCGTGGGGCAACGGCAGGCGGATGTGGTCAACGCGGAAGTCGATCTTCAAATGGCTGAGGCAGGGAGTCTCGTCGCTCAGCGTGAGTGGGAGTTGCTGGGAGAGACCATCGAAACCACCGACATCGGTGAGAAGCTCGCTCGCAAGGAGCCGCAGAAACTCGAAGCCCAGGCGATGCTCGCGGCTTCGAAGGGCAAGCTGAGGCTCGCGCAGTTGAATCTCGAGCGAACGAAGATCACAGCACCATTCAACGGTCTTGTGCTCGAAGACAACGTCGAGATCGGTCAGATCGTCTCACCAGCAAGCTCCATCGCGACCATCGTCGGAACCGATGAATTCGAAATCGTGGTTTCGATCCCACTTGCCAAACTGGAATGGATCATCATCGACGAAGAGAATCCGCAACGAAACTCGAAGGCCAAGGTCTCGCTCGAACTCGGCGATGGTCGATCGCTCGTACGAGACGCAGTGGTCTCGAGGTTGTCGGGGCAGGTCGAACGATCAGGCAGACTGGCCAAGGTGTTCCTCACGGTCCTGGATCCGATCAATCGTCAAGGAATCCCCGGTCGAGGAGCGCTTCTTCTCGGCAGTTACGTCCGCGTCGACATCGATGGCCCGGAAGTCGAGGGCGTGGTTGAGATTCCAAGATCCGTGCTTCAAGAGAATGACACTGTCTGGGTGATGGACGCCGAGAACAAACTGTCCGTCCGCTCGTGCGACATCGTCGTCGGTCGCACCGACACCGTGCTTGCGAAGGTTCCCTTCAAGCCGGGTGATCGGATCATCACCAGTCCGATGGGCATGGCGGTCGAAGGCATGCTTCTGCAGCGGCTCGCCGATCTCGGTGGAGATGGCACGTGAGTCAACGTCCCCTGAAATTCAATGGTGCGATCGCCTGGATGGCAAGTCACCCCGTGGCGGCCAATCTCCTCATGCTCGGTCTCGTGCTCGGTGGCGTGCTGTCGGCATTCCGGATCAAGCAGGAGGTCTTTCCCGAATTCTCGCTTGATGTGATAGGGATCTCCCTGGTCTACCCCGGCGCCAGTCCATCCGAAGTGGAGACCGGAATTCTGATGGTCACGGAAGATTCCGTCAGGGGAATCGAGGGTGTCAAGAGAATCACCTCGACCGCAAGCGAAGGCAGAGGGTCGATCAGCGTCGAGCTTCTGGCCTCGGCGGACATGGATCGGGCACTTCAGGATGTGAAGAACGCCGTCGACAGAATCGTCACCTATCCCGTCGATGTCGAGCGGCCTACGGTTTCCTTGATCGAGAATCGCAACAAGGTCATCACGCTTGCGGTCTACGGACCTTTCGGTGAGAAGGCCCTTCGAGACACGGCCGAAATCATCCGTGACGGTCTTTCGGTGCGAGATGACGTGACGATGACCGAGCTGGGCTCTGGAAAAGGCCTTGAGATATCGGTCGAGATTCCCTCCGAGACGCTTCGATCCTACGGATTGACCCCGGACCAGGTGGCTCAGAGGATTCGCAATTCCTCGGTGGAAGTCCCCGCCGGAAGTCTTCGTACCGAAGCCGGCGAGATATTGATCAGGACCACCGAGCGACGTGAATACGGCCGTGAGTTTGCCGACATTCCAATCATTTCACGTGCGGATGGATCAGTCGTCCGACTTGGAGAGATGGCGACTATTGAAGATGGTTTTCAGGACATCGATGTCAACAGGCTGGTCAACGGGCAGCCGGCGGTTCTGGTGGATGTCTATCGGGTGGGCCTGGAATCACCCATTTCGATCTCCGAAGCCACCACCGAGTATCTCGCTGAATTCGCCTCAGATCTGCCGGAAGGGATGCAGGCGGAGATCATCGAGGATGAGTCGGTCATGTACCGAGGGCGCATCGATCTTCTGCTTCGAAACGCCATGCTCGGTCTCGCGCTGGTCCTGCTCATGCTGGGACTCTTTCTGGAACCCCGCCTTGCCTTCTGGGTCACGCTTGGAATCCCGATCTCCATTCTGGGTTCATTCCTCTTTCTGAGTTCGACCGACGCCTCGATCAACATGATCTCGCTGTTCGCCTTCATCGTGACCCTGGGAATCATCGTCGATGACGCGATCGTGGTGGGAGAGAACATCCATGAGAAACGTGAACAGGGAATGCCCGCGATGCAGGCTTCGATCGAGGGTGCGCGGGAGATCGCGGGTCCTGTCACGTTCGCAGTCCTGACCAACATGGTCGCCTTCGCGCCGATGCTCTTCGTGCCTGGTGCAAGTGGAAAGATCTTTCTTCAGATACCCGCCGTCGCCATCAGTGTCTTTCTCATCTCATTGATCGAGTCGCTCTTCATTCTTCCCGCGCACCTTTCTCACTCGCCCCGGCGCACCCTCTTCTGGCGAATCGTGTCCATGCCATCCGAGTTCTTCTCCCGTGCTCTTCACGCACTGATCGAGAAGTGCTACGTCCCCGTGGTCAGGGTCGTCACCGCGCATCATTACCTCGCCATCTCGATCGGTCTCGGGCTGCTGGGCCTCTCGGTGAGTCTCGTGGTCGGCGGCTGGATCCCATTCACGTTTCTACCCAACATCAACACCGACAGTGTGAGCGTCAGTGCCAGACTTCCGGTCGGGGCGCCTTTCGAGCGGACTGAAATGGTTCAGAGTCGGGTGCTTGAAGCACTCGCCCGGGTCACGGACGAGTCCGGTGGTGATGAGATCATCAAGAACGTTCAAGCCGTCGCCGGCGGAAACATCGGTGGCGGTGGTGGGCCTCGAGCGTCTAGTCGTTCCCAAGGCACCAACCAGTTCGGTTTCAGAGTCGAACTCGTTCCCGAGGGTGAACGGGGCGTGTCCGCCGAGGATTTTCGGCGTCTCTGGAGCGAGTACACCGGTGAACTTCCCGGCGTTGAAAGCATCACCTTCACCAGTTCCTTCGGAAGTCCTTCCGGTGCGGACATCGATGTGCAGTTGAGTCATCGAAGCACCGAGGTTCTTGATGCTGCAAGTCTTTCTCTCGCCAAATCTTTGAAGACCTTCAACGGAGTCTCCAACATCGATTCGGGGGTCGCGCGAGGCAAGGCGCAACTCAACTACGAACTGACTCAGGAAGCACGCAGTCTCGGATTGAGTTCCTCCGATGTCGCTCGTCAGACGAGAAGCTTTCTTTTCGGTGCAGAGGCACTGAGGCAGCAGCGAGGTCGAAACGAGATTCGCGTGATGGTTCGCCTTCCGAAGGATGAACGTGAGACGCTCTACACCCTGGAAAATCTTCTGCTGCGAACGGCTGACGGCACTGAAATTCCACTCTCCGAAGCCGTGGATGTGACCGAAGGCCGAGCCTACAGCTCGATTCGTCGGACCGACGGCCGTCGAGTGAATTCAGTGACTGCAGAGATCGACACGGAGGCGACCACTGGAAACGACGTCGTTCAGGGCCTCGCCGAGAACGTGATGCCTCTTCTGGCTCGTCAATATCCCGGACTCACGTGGAGTTACGAGGGTGAACAATCCGAACAGTGGGATTCACTCTCGAGTCTCGGGACTGGCTTCGTCTATGCGATGTTCGTGATCTATGCACTTCTTGCCATCTCTTTCAGAAGCTGGCTGCAGCCGCTGATCGTGATGAGCGCCATCCCCTTTGGAATCATCGGAGCCATCATCGGTCATCTTCTGATGGGCTACAGCATGAGCCTCATCTCCATGTTCGGGATCGTCGCGCTCTCGGGAGTCGTCGTCAACGACTCGCTGGTCTTGCTCGTGACCATCAACGACTACAGAAAAAAGCATCCGGAATGGACCATTCGGGAGACTGTCTGTCGTGCCGGAGCTCGTCGGTTCAGGCCCATTCTTCTGACCAGCGTCACGACATTCTGCGGTCTGCTTCCGATGATCTTCGAAACTTCCATGCAGGCGCGTTTCCTGATTCCAATGGCGATCTCGATCGCCTTCGGCATCATCTTCGCGACATTCATCATCCTGCTCATCGTGCCTTCGCTCTTCCTGGCGATGAATGATCTGATCCGGTTCAAGGACTGGCTGCTTGGATCCGGAGATGACGACGAAGAGCATCGGACCGGTGGCGCTCGGATCGAGTGACCAGGCTGCTGGGAACCTTGAAAGCGAGTCAGTTGCAGAGGCCCCAGTTCGAGAGAATGACCGTGAGGTCCGCTCCGGTGACGATCCCGTCACCATCGAGGTCGTTTTCGGCAAGCCCCCAGAAACCAAGCAGGAGCGAGAGGTCCGCGCCATCGATGAGACCGTTGCAATCGATGTCACCTTCACAACAGGAGTCCTCCATGATGTCGAGCGGGTATCGATTCGCTTTCATGAGCGAGGCTTGAGTCTGAAACGACCACGCGATCTGCCCGTCAACGGTGACTTCCCTGATCTCGCCTGATCCACCGACGCTGGCCATGGTGTTTCCGTTCGGAAGTCGGTACACACCGGAGAGTCGTGCGGAGAAGAAACCGATGCTGGTGTAGAACCATTCGTAGTCTCCTTCGGCAGGATCGTAGATCAAATCCGAGTTCAGTTCATAGCTGCCATCGGGTCGCATCGGGGGTGTGAACTCGATCAATTCCGAGCGCCCCTGATCCGTTCCATTGTTGTAGAGGATCAGGTTTCCCTCCCCTGGCATTCCAGGGTCGATCCAGTTGACGCCATGGACGTTGAAGAGAATCTGGTCGGTCGGGATGCCGCGGTCGTAATTGGTGACGTTTCCCCAGCGATAGAGGAAATCACCACCCATCCCACTGTTGCCACCGGTGGAGCCACGCGCCTCTTCCGAAGTCGTGGAATGATCGATGATGAAGATCTCATCCAGACGATTCGAACTGAAGACGATCTGATCGAGTTCCGGGTGGTAATCGATTCCGTTGACGTGGATCCAGTCTCCGCCTCCGGTCACATTGGCGGTATTGATGTCCACTCGTTCAGGGTGATCCGCGACGACTCCGAAGTTTGGCAGCGACGGATCGACATCCTGAATCAGATGATCCCAGAAATGCCATTCCCAGACGATCTCACCGGTGGTGGGGCCGGTCTGGCGGACTTCCACGATCTGGGTCGGCCACATGTCCTCGGGCGAAAGTCGCCCCTGGCTCTGAGCTTCCAGAGCGGTCTTCTTCTCCCAGGCGACGAGCAGCACATTGCCGTTCGGCATCGGACAGATGTCGTGGTGTTGTTGGTTCAGTCCATCTGAAAAAAGGTAGTCCCAGACGACCGTGTCGTTCTTGTCGATCAGCTGGATTCGTCCTCCCAGTGCGGCACCTACAAGCTGGGGATCCGGTGCTCTGCAGGGTCTCAACAGCATGCCACCCTTCATCAGGTAGGCGGTCGACGCCGGACTGTCGGCTCCGGTCCAGCTGTGTTGCACGTTTCCTGCATCGTCGATGAGGACCGTCTCCTGAGAGCCGATCGAGCTGTACAAGACATAGCCTTCCTGAATATCAGGTTCGGCCATGAGTTGAGCCGACAGGCATGTCGCCAGGAATGAAGAGAGTGACAGGCAGTGGAATGGGGTCAGCATCGCTTGCTCCTGATCCTTCAAGGATTGACACGGCACCACTGAATGTGGGGGGGCTTGGCGCCTTTCAAAATCCTAGGTCATGGCCATTCAAAGGCAATTTCTAAAAGCATATATGTGAAAAAAACGGGATTGGTTCTCCCGTTTGGACCGTATCTGTCACGGTGCTGAAATCAGGACGGTGTCGCCCGGTGACGGTTCAACCGCCCTGGGGTCGGTGCATCGCCGGGGTGGTCCCGCGGGCGTGCTGGTGGCCGCCCTGAGGGGTGGCCGCGAATCCCGGTCGACTTCCACCGCGAGGAAGAATCGGTCCCTTCTCTTCGGTGTCCTCACGAGCGGCCTTTCGGCGTGCCTCAGCGGACTTCTTGATCCGTACATCTCGCATCTTCTTCTTCTGCTGTTGCTGCTTCTTCTTGGACATGTCGTGCTCCGGTCGCTGTTGGGGTCGGATGAATCAAGGATATCGTCAAATCACCGTGGATTCATCACAATTCGACAAGTTGTGGCGTCCCATCTTCATACCCCGAGTTTGATCTTGCATCTGAGCCAGAGCCAGAGAGTCTGAACGAGGTTTCCAATGGTTGTGGCGATAACCACGGCAGTGATCCCGTGTTCGGGTTGACTGAACACCCCTAGAACGATGATCGATGTGGTGACGATGAAGAATGCGATGACCGATTCCGTGATGTATCGGGTCCGATGCGCATCAACGATCGCTCCCTGGTAGAAGGATTGCAGAAACGTCAGCAGGGGGATTGGTATGGTCAGCCAGAGAATCATCGTTCCCAACTCGATGAGTTCGGATTCGAGACCGATGATTTCACCGAACCAGAATCTGGCCACCGGCGGTATCGAGATGGCAGCCAGAAGGATCGAAAAGCCACCACCCACGATCCAGGCGAAGCGCCGGAGTGATGCCCGAGCTCCTGGTTCGGAATAGTGCCCGATGACGACTTCGTTGAAACCGACACCAGCACTTCTGCAGAGAAAGACAAGCCCGTTCAAGGGAGCCCAGACAGCCAGTGACTCGATGGGGTTCGCCATCCGGTCGATACCGGCCGCGCCGATCGGCTGCATGGCGAGCACCAGAAAAGGAGTCATGGCAAGTGGAATGTAGAAGGACAGAAGTTTTCTGCCACGCACCACCACGTCGTTCACTGGAGCCTCGATCAGTGACCCAGCGATCACCTTTCGGCTCTTCGCCCTCGCATAGATCGCTTCAGAAATCGTGCTGATCGAAAGTGCGGCGCCTGCGACCACGGCTCCTTGAAACTCGAGCAATGCCCCCGCTCCGAGAACGAGAATCGTGGCACACAGTCGAACACCGGTGCCGATCGCGACTTCATTCCGATGACCGAAGCGAATCAGCAGGCCTTGATGGAAACGGCGATCAGCGATCGCCCACGTCCAGGGCAGCATGATCATGAACCCGATTCTCGCGGGCTCCACCACGGCCTCTGGAATGTCGAGCAGTGGTACGAGCACGATGTCGTAGAGCGGCGTGAACGCGAAGGCGACATGACACAACGTCATGATCAGTGCCGTACGACCCATGAAACGTTTCAGCACGCTGAAGGCTTCATGGTTCGTGCTCAGCGCGGTCGAGGCGGCAAGCATCATGATGACCGGTGCTTCCACCAGCAGTGCCAGTGGAAAGACCACCCCGCCAAACGCGGCAAGTTGGACCTGCTGGTCCGGGAGCCGGGCGACCACGGCGCTGATCATCGGAAGTTCCACGCCCATCAACAGCCAGCTCAATGCCAACGGCCACCAGGCCGTCAGGATACGAGTGAAATCAAGCGGTGTTGTCGCTGGCGTGTTGGGCATGAGAAGCGTCGCATCCTAGTCAGTGGCCGACGGTGTGGACGATCGGCAGGCTCAGATACCCGACATTTGATGAATCCATCACGGATCGTGCTATCGTGTCACATTCGAATCTTCAAACACCAGTAAGAGCCCCCCGAAACGTCACGATGGCCACCCTCCTCACCGCACGAAATCTCGAGAAATCCTTTCCCTCCAACACCCTTTTCGAGGGAGTCGGTGTTCACATCGAGTCCGGAGAGCGCCTGGGAATGATCGGTCCCAACGGAGCGGGCAAGTCCACGCTTCTGAAGATCGTTGCCGGACTCGAAGACGCTGACTCGGGAGACATCGTGCGCAAGAAGGGCGTGGTGATGCGATATGTGCCTCAGGACGATGTCTTTTCCGGATTCGACACCCCACTGGACGCCGTGACCAAGGGTCTTGAACCACTCCTTGATGACGAGATCGAACGGACCACCCGAGCCTCGATAGCCTTGTCGAAACTCGGATTCTCCGATTTCAACAGACCCATCACGTCCCTCTCCGGTGGTTGGCGAAAACGCCTCTCGCTTGCCTGCGCGGTTGCGGCCGAACCCGACGTCATCCTCTTCGACGAACCAACCAACCACCTCGATCTTGAAGGTGTGCTTTGGTTGGAGCGGTTCGTGATGCAGGCACGTGCGGCTCTGGTGTTCATCACCCATGACCGCCGCTTTCTGGAGAACACGGCTCAGAGAATCATCGAGTTGTCGGCGGCCTATCCCGGTGGCACGTTCGAAGCGACCGGAAATTACACCGAGTTCCTGCGCCGCAAGGATGACTTCCTTGAATCCCAGCGCCAGGCTCAGTCGGTGCTGGCGAACAAGGTTCGTCGTGATACGGCCTGGTTGCGCCAGGGCATTCAAGGCCGTCAGACCCGCAACAAGACCCAGGTTGAACAGGCTTCGGAGAGGCGCTCCGATCTGAAGGCGACTCGCAATCGTAATCTTGCTCCGGAAAAGACGACCGAGATCGATTTTCAAGCGACGGAACGCAAGACCAAGCGTCTGGTCGCATTGCATTCCGTCGGCAAGACCATGGGCGAGAAGAAGCTCTTCGATTCCCTCGATCTCGTCCTCACGCCCGGACAGAGAATCGGTCTGCTCGGTGTCAATGGTTCCGGCAAGACCACGTTGCTTCGAATGATTTCCGGTGACCTTGAACCGGATACGGGAACCATCAAGCGTGCGAACGACTTGAGAGTGGTGGTGTTCAGTCAGCACCGTGGGACCTTGCAGCCGAAGCAGACCCTGCAGGAGGCCCTGTGTCCTGTTGGCGACACCGTCGACTATCTGGGCAGAATGGTTCATGTCACGGGTTGGGCGAAGAAGTTTCTCTTCCGACCGGATCAACTGTCGACCAGAGTCGAGCTGCTCTCCGGTGGCGAGCAGGCACGTCTGCTCATCGCCAATCTCATGCTTGAGCCCGCGGACGTGCTGTTGATGGATGAACCGACGAATGATCTCGACATTCCATCGCTCGAGGTCCTTGAAGAAGCCATGCTTGAATTCCCTGGTGCGCTTGTGCTGGTCACCCATGATCGCTTCATGCTTGAACGAGTCGCCACTGAACTGGTCGGGCTGGATGATCTCGGCGGAGCGCGCAATGTCGCGGACATGTCTCAATGGATGAATCATCTCAAGAAGGTGGCCCGCTCCGAGCGCGGAGATTCAGGCAAGGCAGGAAGCGGCCAGGGTGCCTCAGGACACGGCTCCGCCAAGGCGAAGAAGTCATCCAAGAAGAAGCTCGGGTACCTGCAACAGCGTGAGTATCAAGGCATGGAGAAGGCCATTCTGGAAGCGGAGACCCAGGTCGAATTGCTTGAAACCAACGCAAACGATCCTGAGACACTGGGTGATCATGCCAAGTCGGCGGAGGCGTTCAAGGCGCTGAGTGCCGCTCAAGAGCATGTCAAGGCGCTCTATGAGCGCTGGGCCGAGCTCGAGACAGCTTCAGGCGGGGATGAGTCCTGAAGGGCAGGCGGCCTCTGCGGACGGCCCTCAGTCTTGAAGACCGACCAGCCTGAGACGCTCCGCGATGAATCGGCCATCCTTCACTTCGCCCCTGACGTCACCGGATCTGATGGTGTTGCACAGACCCTCTGCAGCATGGGCATCACCATGGTCGTCGATACCCGAGCCGTCGACGAACATCGCGTCGCCCTTCCATCTGATGGCAAGAGTGCAGCCTTCGCCATCGAGATCGAAGAGGCATTGCCCGCATGCGATCTCGCAGCGACCATCGAGCACTCGACTGTCGGACACTTCGATGGCGGAGCGTTCTTCGGATCTCGAGCAGCCGACGGATGCACAGAGAAGCATCACGAGGCTGAGTGTTCGCAGCATCGAAGTCGAATCTTTGTCGGGTTTGAACATTGCAGACTCCATGGGATCGAAGATAGGGTGTCGGGTCAATGACTCAGCATACCCACCAAGTTCTCATCGTCGGCGCCGGTCTCTCCGGTCTCGCCTGTGCCCGTACGCTGCATGACCAGGGTATCGGTTTCAAGGTTCTGGAATCCTCGTCTCGTGTCGGTGGCCGTCTGGGAAGCACCGACATCGATGGGGTGACCTGTGACCTCGGTTTCCAGGTGTCGATGTCCAATTATGACTGTCTCGAACGTCTGGTTCCAAGAACGGTGCTGCCCCGGCACGGATTCATCCGAGGTGCGGTGCTTGTCTCCGAGACGAAGCGGGTCCGAGTCATCGATCCGAAGGCCGAGCCCTTGAGCGGCCTTCGGCTTCTGTTTTCAGGATTGGGCGGTTGGCGTGATCTGCGAGCGGCGAATCGTTGTCGAGTCCTCGCCGCTCAGGCCAGACGAGGCCGTCAGGTCGAAGGGTCCGCACGTACGCTCATCGATTCCGTGGGATTCAGCACTCGTTTTTTCGAGTCGTTCCTTCGACCGTTCTTCGCGGGCGTCCTTCTGGATGATGAACTCGATGTGCCTGCCGGAAGGTTCCTCTCCACCCTTGACAGATTCGCACGTGGCCGCGCGGAACTTCCACCCGGTGGCATGCAGCGCATCGCCGATGCCATGGCTGAACCGATTCAGGATTCCATCTCACTGAACGCACCTGTTTCTGGAGTCGGTGATGGATGGGTCGACCTTGAAGATGGCACTCGCCTGACATGTGATCAGGTCGTCCTGGCACTTCCGTTCGATGTGGTCGGCAGGCTCACTGGTCGCCCGGTCGCGGAATCCCCCGAGCCATGGAGTGCCACTGCTGCACTTCATTTCACCACGAAAGAGGTCGTTCCGAATGATCCCATCATCTATCTCAATGCCTCAGGACATGGACATCTCAACCTTGCCTGTGTGCCGAGTGTCGTCGCTCCCGGTTATGCACCGGATGGCACGCACTCGGTCATCGCCAGCCTGCGTCCTTGCACCGGCGGCAAGTCGTTGCCGGTCATCACCGAACGCTTGATCCATGAGGTCAGACAAGAAGCGGGATGCCTGCTTGGGGTCGAGTCATCAAACTGGGTGCACATTCACACCGATCTCATTCCAAATGCTCTTCCCAGACTGAGTCATCCCGACTTGAAGACCTCGGCTTTGAAAAGAGTCCATGCGACAGGCGATTGGAACACCTGGCCTTCCATCGAATCCTCCGTCGAGGGGGGCGTCGGTCTGGCAGAAAAGCTTGTCAGGATTCTGAGCGTCGGCCTGGGCGAAGAAGCCTGAGCATCACATAAAAAGGGTCTCTGGCATCACTGCCAGAGACCCTTGAAGTGACTTGGTGTGCGAATCTCTTCTTACGGCTCGATGCAGGCGCCCCAGCCGCCGAGGAGCGTTGCAAGGTCGGAGCCGTCGACCGTGCCGTTGCCGTCAAAGTCGGCAGCAGCGTCGGCGGTGTTCCATACTCCGAGAAGCACGGCGAGGTCCGCACCATCAACGAGGCAATCACCGGTGAGATCAGGGCAATCGGGACATGGGTTGCTTTCGATCGGAGCGAATGTCGCGATGAATCCGCATCGCTTGAAGTTGTCGGCACCATCATTGGTCCCGTCCATGTTGGTGTCACCATTGATCAGGAATCCCCACGCGAAGGTGAAACTACCGTCTGCGTTCACCGCGCCGGGTGCGTCGCCGGTTTCGTAGAGTTCGGTGTCATCCAGCTTGGTGTGGAAGTAATCCACGGAGATGATTCCCAGGTCGCCTGGATCACCCACATCATTTGCGCCATCCACACTGAATGCGGGGTTTTCATATCCGTTTCCGAAATCGACCACGAACCTGTTCGCCTGCTGAGGTCCGGAGAGCGTCTGGACCTCCAAAGGTGTGCTTGCGGTCACAAATGCCGTTCCATCCACGGTCTGCATGATGCAGGACACGGAGACGGTTCCATCCGCGTTGAGTGTCTTCGTCGAGGTCATGACGACATTGGTCGCTGAGGGGGCACCGACAGCGAGGCTGGCAGCGTCATAGAGTGGCACCGGGCCACCGTCGACGATCGGAGTGAATGGGTTGCCCGTAAATGGCAGGTTGGCGCCCAGCACGTTCGCACCGAGTGGGGGACTGAAGTTGTCTGCGAGGAGGACGACTGCCGTTCCACCGACATAGGTGTCATCATTGCCGGCTTCCGCTGCCAGAAGTGGTGTCGACAGTGTCGTTGCAAGTGCTGCGGTCAGAATTCCGGTCGTTACTGAGCTCTTAATCATGATTTCAAAAACCTCTCTTTGATGCTGCTTCTGATGGTGTCACAACGGGGGGGTGGCG